>Ga0207694_10000335_pt1 | contig 44447 bp, 71 predicted proteins | sample KBSC34metaG_FD_184353 | JGI IMG/M metagenome (GOLD analysis project Ga0207694, IMG submission 184353) | Corn rhizosphere microbial communities from Kellogg Biological Station, Michigan, USA - KBS C3-4 metaG (SPAdes) (version 2) | ecosystem: Host-associated > Plants > Roots > Rhizosphere > Soil... | reverse complement strand
CACACTCACGTCGGTCTGGATGTCGTTCCAGAGCATGAGTGTCATGCCGGATTTCACCCAGAAAGGCACAGCGCGCGAAGTCCCGGACTGATCGTCCGTACCTTCCGTGGTCGCCCAGGGACGCTCGGTGTGGATGAAGTTGATTCCCCGGAAGCTCGTGATGATGCCCTTGGAGTCGTAGACCGGGCGTTCGTTGAAGTCGAAGGACAGGACCTGGATCTCACTCATCAGGGCCTTGTGGTCCTTGGAGGTGATGGCACAGAAGATCGTGTCATTCTCGAAGTCCACTTCATTCGCGAGCAGGATCGTGCGCGCGGATTCGAGCTTCGAGACATTGAGCGCGGAATCCGTGCCTCCGGTGTTCACGCCGACCACCTGGTTGGTAGTGTCGAAGCTCGTGCTCGTCGCGCCATTCACGCCCGTGGCGGCGGCGGCGAAGAACGCATTGCCAATGATGTCATCGAACTTGCGATTGGCCGCGGCTACCGCGTTCGTCACGTAGATCCCTTGAGGATCGGTGATGATCTTCAGCTTGTCGAACGTATCGATGAGCTGCGGCAGATCCGCATCGGTTGGCCGGCACCACCTGCGATCCATCGTCGCATCGACCCGACCCATCGGGGCGAAGCGCGTGGTGACATCCTGCATGTCGATGGCGCCGATCTGATCGACGGGCGAGGCCTGTTGGCCCTGACCGGTGGAAGGGGTGACAGCCTGGCGCAAGCGAGATTGCTTCTGCTGCACCAGCATCTGAATGTTCTGGTTGTATTGGTTGACGTACCAATTCGGGATATTGACGGACATGAGCCAGCCTCGTGCGAAAACGCGTGGAGAAACGTTCTCGGAACGGGCTTATCCGTGAGGGGCCTGGTCCTTCGCTGATGACACTCAGCGCGGGCGAGTTGCTTTCAACCGGTCAGCCGGGGCGCGTAACCTTGTCGGCTGATCGGACCATGCACAGGGGAAGGGACGGAATCAACTAGTGTGGGGTGGTGACAGAGGTGGCAATCCACCACAGTGTGACGAGAGCCGATGAGGCAAGGGCTGCGAGCGTGCAGCCCATCTTCAATCGTTCCTTCTGCTGGGCTTTCACCTCGTGGCTTCGAGCAACTGTTGCAGTCGGGTGTTCTGGCTCAGGAACTCGCCCTGCGAGATCTGATTGTTGATGCGCTTCTCACTGAGCTCCTTGATCTCGTTCTGGATGCGCTGACGATCCGGACTGAAACTGTTGTTCGAGGTATTCCCACCGGAGGGAAACCCAGGCTCAGCCACCGCTTTTCCCCACTGGAAGAAGTCCTTCAGCATCGTGGCTGAACCGAACGTGCGTTCGTATTTCGCCATCTTCTCATCATCCCAGCCGGCAGCTTTCAGGAAGCGGCGGGCGAACTCGGCATTCTCCTCAAAATTCGCGCCCCACTCTCCCCTCAGTTGCTCCACCTCCTGGGCGGATTGAGTCTGTGCCTTGGCTTCATCCGCCTTCACGAGACTCTCGATGTGGGCGTTCCACTTCTGGGTGATCGCCTGGGCGGCGGCTTTGGGGATGCCGGCCTCGAGGAACCAGCCCGAGGCTTCCTTGATGAGATTGGCGCCCCCGTCACCCGCAGGGGCAGGCAATTCGTACTTGTCCGCCGCTTCCGGGACACCCAGCTTGGCGCGGAACGCCTTGATACCTTCGGCGTCCTTGTCATCCCTCGGCAGCACAATGGTGCGACCCGCCTTGTCGGCGCCGACCAGGGTCTCCAGTGACTTGTAGGAGCCCACGACATCCGCCGGGGCTTTCCATCCCTTGTTGGTGACGTAATCCTTTTCGGTCTCGGGATACCAGGGCTGATTGGCGGCCCCGGCATTGGCTGGATCGGGATTCGCCGCTGCTGCGTTATTCGCTGCTGCTTCGGTCATCGTCTTCCCCAATATCTGTTTCGTTGAGCTTGATCATTCCGGCGATGCGCAAATAGACATCGCGCATGCCGGCCCGGTAGGCCGTAGCGTGGGAGTCCACCATCCGTGAGATGGGGCTCACCACGATTCCGCCCTTATTGATGCCACAGAAACGCTTGAGGTCCCGCAGCATGATGACCGCATTCGGGTGCGGTTTGTTAGCGCCATCACATAACGTGTTGAGATAGGCCAGGCGTCTGCGCTGCAGGCGTTCCATCAGCCGATCGGTCAAACTCATGCAGCGCTACCACCCAACCGCAACTGATCAGCTTTCGCGGCATTCAATGCGGCCTGACTGACACCGGGAGCGGCCGCCGCCGCCTGCTGGAGATTGGTCTGCTGTTGAGCCATTTCCACCAACTGATCATACATCTTCTTGTCGCGGACCAGTTTGGCCGGTACGCCGTTGATTTCAGACAGTTCCCGCACTGCAGCCGGGACATCGATCACCATCACCGAATGCGGATCCAGCGCTTGAGCGGCAGGCAGTGCTTCGAACGTACGCATGATCGCCACTCCATCCTGGGCGCGCATGGCCCGGGCGAGCGGGGAGCGGTAGTCGATCTGGTACGCCCCGCCCTGCTCTTTCAGCGCATCGGGCATTTCTTCCAGAATCCAGGCGTGCTGACTCATCCGGGACGCAATGTCGATTTCCCGTCCAATGAGGGGACCTAAATCCTCCGAGTGCTGCCGGCCCATGACCGGGGCCAACAACGTGGCTTTCTGCTGCGCGATCTCCAGTACCTGGGTCGCTGTCATCTGGGGATTCTCGGTGAGGATCTTGAAGATGGTGACGAGGAAGGAATCCTCAATTTCCCCGTTCTCCACCTCCATGAGCTCCAATCCCAATGGCACGTTGTCGCCCATCTGCAATGGCTGCACGAGGGGAGTGCCGTCGCTGCTCATCGCCCCATGGTTCAATGCCCCGGGCCGGACGTTGAATGGCTCCAAGGCCCCGTCCTCACTCAAGAGGAGTGGCGGATTGACGGCTTGTTGGCCTGCGCGCAGGACGGTCTTCTTCTCCTCGTTCAGGGTGAGAATGGCGCCCCACGCGGCCATGGCCGGAGAGCGGGCGAAAAGTTCTCCGGGTGACAGATCGTAGCGGCCAATGGCAAACGGCCAAGCGTGATAGCCCGATTCTTGGAGTAGGGATTTGCCGTCGTAGGCCATGTAGAACGAGGACCAGGGGCGACCCCGGAAGTCCTTGCGGCTCGGATTGAGTTCATCATTCGGCTTCACCACGTGTAGGAAGTCGAATTCCTTGAATGGCTCTTTCTCGGCAGCAACACGGATCTTCTCCGGCAGCTCACCCCAGCCGTAAATCTTGGCGCACTGCAAAGCCTGTCGAGCACCCATACCGTACTTGCGGTAGACCGTGTCGATGATGCCGGCGTGGTTCTCAGCCCAGAATATTTCCTTCAGGAAGAGGTGTTTGTAACGAGGTCCCTTGCCCACCTCTTCATCAATGAACAGGCACGAGTTTCCAAATGCGCCCACCGACAGATAGCCCTGTGACTTCTGGGGTGCGAAGTTGGCCGCGGGCCGGTAGCGCAGCGCGAACAGGAGTTTGGTCAGCCGCTCGAGGTAGAGCTTCACGTCCTGGGCTTCGGACAATTCATCATCCTGCGGGGTCAGTCCGTGCCAGACCTGTGATCGCGGGGTGAGCAGGTCATCGAGGACCGCGGCGAAACGTTGGTTGTTCGTGACCGGTTTTCCGGTGAACAGGCGCTCCATGCGCTTGGTGCCTTCCTGGTCTTCGGTCTGGAAGGTGGCAGAGCCGGGCATCACGCGATAGGCGATCTGCTGCCACCAGGCATCCCAGAGCGCGCGCTTCTCGGCCAGGCGCTCCTGTTGCTTGAAGAACCAGTCAACGTCTGCCATCAGCCCCCCAACAAGGAGGTGCGAGCCACGGACGGAGCGGATGTACGCGAGCTACCCCCGTAGATGTTCGCCAGTACACCCTTACGCTGTTGGATACGCTGCTGAATCTGGTCTGTCTGCTTGGCCTGATCGATGGTAGGCGGGGCCATGCCGGCCATCGAGGGGCCTTTGGGCGCGAGCAGTTTGGAGGCGGCAAGACCTGCGACCGTGGAACCCACGGCAGCCGCGGCGGCCGCTCCGGCGGAGATCCCCCCTGCAGCGGCGGCTCCTCCTGCCGCAGCACCGCCGGCGGCGGCTCCTGCGCCTGCAGCCGCACCCCCCGCACCCGCGGTGGTGAACAAAGAGGCAACCCACGGAATGACAGCGTATCCGCGCTGTCGGTGACGACTGTGTCTCATGGCTGAAGCCTCAGGATGAATGTTGACGGAATCAATCAATGGCGTAGCGGCGTTTGACGCGCGTCCCGCTGTAGGGCCCGTCCATGGCGAATAGCCTGGCGGTGGCATGGGCGTAGTTCTCTTTGCCAACCAAATCCAATACGTTCCGCAAATCCTTTTGCAGATTGCCCAAATCGCGTGGGCGCTCGACCCGCACAGGCGCAGGAGTGGCAGGCATCAATGACTTGATGCGCCGGAGAATCTCTTCGGACTTACGAGATCGCATATCTGGCCCTCCGCGCCCGATCAATGGCGGGCTTGTTGAGTACCACTCGCGCTTCGCCGCCTCCTAGCAACATGTATTGGCCCGCCTCGCAGGGATGGCTGTACATGTTCTTGTCGGGCTTATCCTGATAGCGTTCATCACCCGCAAGCTGGACACGACGATAGTTGTATCGACCGCCCATTCCACGGCGAGTCGTGGCGCATTCAGGATGAACCAAGAACCCTGGGGCGCCATCAATCATGCGGCTCAACGCGCCGGCCACCGCCTCCCGTCTCATGGTCCAATCATTCGTGGGAGCGGGCAGCGCTTTGATCCCGACGCCCTTGAGGATTTGAAACGGCGTGACCTCATCGGTCTGGGACTCGCCGGTGCCGGCAGGATCGCCAGTGATGGTTTCAATCTTGAAACCCTGTCCCTCCAACTCCGCAAGCTTGGGACCTAGCGCAAGTTCGCCAAAGCGCTTGGCACCCATGTGCTCGGCGCAGATCTCAAAGCGCCACCGCCATTGTCCCATCAACGTTCGCTGCCCAATGAGAGCAGCGGGCGTCAGACCGAAATCGATACCGACATGTAGAGGCAATCCATGTATGAGCTCGAACGGTTTGCAGTGCACCGAGTCGCGGTACTCGGGATAGACAGGGCGGCCTTCCTGAATGAAACCATACTCAGCCCGAATGTAGATCTTGATCCACTCTTCCGTTTTGCCCGCCAATTGACGCTCGTAGTACAACCGGCCGCGAGCAATGCGCTCTGGGTGGTCAATCGGCAATACGAGTGTGTGCTCATCCTGCATGAGCCAATTGAGATTCTCTCCATGGGGACCGAGCGCATCGGGCTGAGCGAAGAATTCGAAGCCGGCAGGGGTTTCCCGCTCAGCCAGGCGATACCACCAGTGATCATCATCCGGACAGTTGGTATCCATGATGATGCCTGACCATCCGCCTCCACCCTGCAATGCCGAAGGATAACGGCCCACACGGCCCGTGAGCTGATCCAATACCGCCTTGGGAACTTCGCGCGCTTCGTTAATCCAAGCCCCTGTCAGATCCAACGACAGCAGTTTGCGGACATCCCGCGGATCATCGAGCGCCACGAACAGCACTTCCAGATCGATGTCGCCTTCCTTGATGTGGTGGGTAGGCGGCCCTTGATCAACCCAACGCCCCAGGTCTCGACTGACCCACATATGCCAAGACTTGATAGTCGTCGTCTTCAGCTCCGGAAACGTGTTTCGGATCACGGCCCAGCGGCTGCGGCGAATACCATCTTTACCCTTGGGCTGCTCCTTGGCCCTCCGGAGTATCTCGAGTACACAGGCGGTTGATTTACCCGAGCCAATAGGGCCGCGGATACCGCGCACGAATGAGTTGGAACGCAGGAACGCTCGACAGACAGGCCCCGAGGGTATGTATGTGAGGTCGGTCACAGGTTGATCTGGATATTGAACACACTGAGCTGTGAGCCCTTGTCTTCCCACAGACCCAGATGTCGGCCAAGCAGCTCCAGTGCCTTGTTCTTATCAAATCGCTTCACCTTGCGGACAATGCTCACCTCGCGATCTTCGCCGCGACCGGAGACCTCGGTCACAGTCTCCACTCCCGCAATGGCAGCAGCAGTTTCGTCATCCAAGTCGCCAATAGGTTTCAGATTGCCGTCCGCGTCATAGATCTTGCGGATGTCGGCCATGCCAATAGCACGCAGTTCGCGGAGTACTTCTTCTCGGGTAACGATCGCTTTCGTCTCGATTTGGGTCTGTCGCAGAGCGATTTCACTCGCCACCGGAGTTTTCCGTAGCAATTGTCGGCCGATATCGCTCGCAGATGACTCGGCATACCCGGCACGGATAGCGGCCTGGGTCGCATTCAGATCAATGAGGTATTCATCAACGAAGCGTTTCTGCTTCGGAGTCATAGCTTCGCCGCCACCCGCCGTGCACGGGAGGTCGCCTCATACCCGTTGCGCGATCCATAGCCTGCGCCGGGATCCGGGGAGCCGCGGACCTGGGTGAGGTGGCCCAGATGCTCCATGACCGTTTCCGTGAGCTTGGCGATGAGTTCAGGTTCGGGTTTGAGTTCCGATTGGGCGAGCGCGACCCGCAGACGATCGGTTTCCTCGCTATTGCCCTCGGTACAGGACAGCCAGCTCAGGAATTGCCTGAGGGAGTGGTCGATTCCTTTGGCGAGACGGACGCGAACCATCTCCACTGATTTCATGGGAATTTCCTCGAACGGATGTAGTTGGTGATCGCTTCCAGCGCATGGAGCAGTTCGATGCGTTTCATGCCTACTGCCAAGTCAACGACGACCTGCACGGCGTGAGCAAAATCGGTGGAGGTGGTAGTGACGCCGGAGGGCTGCATCTCTCCGACCTCCACGCCGTAATAACGGGAGGCGCTATTGGTGACGAAGATGGCTCCAGAGGGGTCCATCAGGGTGTCTGGCTGAGGTGATTGATCCAGCACGAAACCGCTGAAGGGGCCGCCAATGACGGTGAAGCCCTGATCCTGGGCAATCAGAACGGCGTCGACGTAGGTGAATCCGCGTAGATCCGGGGCGTGGGCGCCGGAGCCGACGATGTCGATTTCAGTGTCGGGGGTGGCGGTATCCGGATACGAGGGGGAGGTGGAGATCACCTGCCCTTTCGCAACAGCGCTTAACTGCCAGGTGATATCCCCGGGGGTGAAGCCACTGCTGCGCACCAGATCGCTGTAAACCGCCACTGCGAGGCCGGCGGAGTTGGGAATCTGCTGCTCGCCAATCACCAGGCTGATTTCGGTCTGGGCACTGCCCAGGTATTTGTCTGCTCCATTGAGGCTGATGTGATCGGTGGTGCTGAAGGCGTTGGGCGTCGTGCCGACGATGGCGTTATTGACGATCGACAGGCCCAAAGTCGTCAGCAGGGAGGAGAGCTCGGTGACCGTGACCTCGTCATCTTCGGGATCGGTGAAGATGTTCGTGAGCGGGATATTGACGGCGGAATTTTTCGGCAGCGAGTAGCGGACTGTTCCGGAAGGGGCATTGACCGAGGGCGGCTTATCGTTGATGACCAGGGTCGAGTCCGCGGTGTAATACATCGCCCCGGCAGAGTCGTCATAGATGTTGAAGGCGAGGAGTTCGCGCGACTCATCCCCAAACGCATCGACTTCCACATCCCCGCCACTCGTTACGAGCACGGCATAGGCACTGGGGGTTTGGGAGACGATGTCGAGCACATCCCCGCCTGCAATCGCAGGCGTCAGCGTCTGGAAGGGTGAGGAAGCCGCCAAGGTGCCGAAGCTCGAATACTGGCGGCCCGCGGCCGGAAGCTTCAACTGATCCAGGAACGAGGTGACGGGCGAGTCGACCCCGGAGGCATTCAGGATGATGTGAAGATCCGCCTTGGGCAGCGTCAAGGCGGTGGCGGCGATTGAATCTGCGACGGCATTGGTGGCTGCTTTGGAGAAGCGCGCAATGAATCCGCTCGGCGTTCCGGTACGCACCAGGGCGCTTGCGGGAGTGGCGGACCCTTTGATACACGCAACCAGGTAGACAGTCCCCGTGGCGCCCGGGGTGAAGTTGACCACGTGCCCATCGGTGGTATGACTTGCAATGGACGCGGTGATGGTGCTGAGGACGGGCGTCGTTTGGTTCAGCACCGACTTGACCGCGGTGTCCCCGTTCGCATCGTTGCCCACGAAGTAGAAATCGTAGGCCGTGGCTGCCGTAAGTCCCGTTAGCGTGAGTGATTTGGGTGCGGTGGCGGTGGCTGATCCATTCGTCGCCGCGACAGCCGCGGTGCCCGAGGCGTTCTGCCCGGCTTTGATCTGCGCGGCAGAGGGGGCCCCGGCGCCGTGGGCGACGGCAACTGCATAGGCGGTGCAGTCCTGGTCCAGTGTCTGATTGAACGAGGCGGAGGTCGCCGCGAGCGTGCTCAAGGTGGGGTCCGAGGTGTAGGTCGGACCGGGAATCGCGGCAATCAGCAGACCAAAGAGCAATCCCTCTTGAGCCTGCGCGGTGGTCTCGGCAATGGCGCCATTGGCTGTGATGTTGGCCGGAATGGTGAAGGGGGTGTTCTGGATCCACTCGCAACACACCCCCGAGGTGACATTCCCAGTGGGTGCGTGCTGCTGGATGACACTGAAGCCGGAACCGGTGAATGAAGGGGCGCTGTAGCTATTGCCATTGGTGACCGTGGTTTTGTTGCGGTTGCCTACAAACCACACCACCGCAGGACCGCTCGCGGTCTTCGATGAGGAGGGTCCTGAGATGTTCTGCAGTGTGTTGGTCTGCCGTCCGGCGGCGGCGAAGGCAGCGGTGAGCGTGATCCCGCGATAGGCCATGGCGTAGCAAAAGGCTCGATCCGAGCCGAACTGGATACTGGGAAGGGCCACGCTGTTGGAGTCGGCGATGATTCCAAAGGCTCGCGTCTGATCAGCGTTGGTGGGATCCCCGACATCGGTCCAGCCAGAGGGCACGCTGATGTGATCAGAGCCCAGATGTTCGGCATAGACACAGACGATGACATCCCCGATGGCATAACTGCCGGCGATGGCTTGAATGGCGGTGTTGAAGCCAATGACCGTAGGTCCGATGGAGACTCGAGAGGCGCTCACGTGGGATACCCGGACGGATACACGTCCTTGTAGGTGAGCCCGATACCGATCGTCGCACCGTTGACCGTGATTCCACCTCGAGCAAGCGAGCTCAACTGATCCTGCGCATCCGGATGGCGCGGTTGCGTGGACACGCGCCAGTTGGACGAGTTAGAGAGGAAATTCAGCAATCGCTTATCGTTGTTGCCCGTGTATCCGTTGTCGTAGGTCGTGGTGTAGTTGGCATGCAGAGCATTCGCATGCGCCCAGTAATCCTTCCAATTGTTATTTCCGAGAGCTGCAGGCCCGGTCCAGTCGGCGGTATTGGGATCTGTTAGGCCAGGCTGAGAACTGCGAGGCCCGCACTCATCCGGCTCAATCTCTGCAATGACGCCCATTTTACCAACATACACGTTGTAGGACGGGTCTGGAACTCCTGATGGATTCAATCCCCGAATCGCATAGTCAAATGGAAACGCCCGGAACTTGTCCCCTGTGTTGATCGCAGTCTCATTGACGCAGTCAGGCCCCCCATTGTCCCAGAAGTACGGGGCCATCATGTCCAACACCTGATGACACAGACTGTTGTCCTGCATGAAGTTTCCCCAGTATCTCAAGCGGACAGTGGGAAATGCAGTTCGCCCTCCTGGAAAATACCGCGCGAGTTGAGTCATGGCCGCCGCATCGGTATAGGTCGTGTACAAAGGCGTCACGGATTCGGACAGGAATGACGCCATTTCCAGGCAATCCGCATTCGGCAGGTTTTGGGTAGGGTCGGAATTATCAAACTGCGAACCGTAATAGTTCATCAGGTTGATCAGTTCCGTCATGACCGCGGGGACCCACCAGCGAAAGAAGTAGCCTACGGAGGCGCCTGTCTTGGTGGTCTGTGTCGTGGTGTTGATCCAAACACCACCCCAGAGGCCGGTGGACTCCGTGCCAGAACCTCCACTGTTGTTGGGTCCGTAGGCCGCACCTCCCAGATAGGCGGGAACAAAGCTCGTCGGAAATGACGTCGATGACTTGTTCTTCCCAGCGAAGCCATAGGGCGAGACTTGGAACATGTATCGCAGCGGCTTGCTGGGTCTGACGGATCGGCACAAAGACAACATCTTCGAGATGTATTTGACTCCCGAATTCCCGCTTGCATCCCAGTTGCCGCTGTAGTCGCCTTTCTGGTTGGGGTTCTCCAACTTGCTCCAAAAGATGATGTCCTGAACACCGATGTTCTCAGTGTCCGCATTGGCCCAGGTTTGCAACCTGGCTTGTTTCGCAGAGTCGCTTGTGTTGCGGTCCAGGTAGAGATAGTTACCGCCATGCTGACGGAGCTTTCCTTGTGTGGGCGTAACAGGACTCACAGCCGTTGCCGAAACACCTGCACACTGAGCCGAGGGGTTGCCATGCACATCGACCGCGCGAGCGGTGATGATATGGGTACCGGCGGTCGTGATGAGGAACGACACCGGTGCAATCTGGTTGATGTTGACTTCACGAATCGTGCTGGTGCAGGACACTCCGGCATTCTGGGATGACAGGAACAGGCCCCAATACGCCGTGTTCGCCATGGGCAAGGCGATGGAGGCGATGTCCGACCAATCATTGCCATTGGCCGAGTAGCTGGCGGTGACGGTATTGCCGGCGCGGGCGAGCTTCAGGTATCCGGACGTGATCCCGTTTAAGGCATTGACGTTGGAACCCAATCCGCCGGTGGCGGTTCGGCGCTTGACCTGCACTCCATGCGCCTGGGCTGAGGGCTGGATGTACACAGCGGCAAAGATCGCCCCCTGATCCAGGGTCTCCCGGAGCATCAATCCACTGGTGGAGAACTCCGCAGCGCTCGTAAAGGCATTCACCTGGGCAATGATCACCCCATCCCCGGCCAGGGGCGCGCCTTTGAACAGGCACTCCTCGACCGCGGTGTTGTGGATACCGATACCGGCGGCGGTGAGGGTATGCGTGCCTGCGCTCTGTGAGGTGGATGCAGCCGGGGATGAGGAGCCGATACTGGTGCTCGTCATCTGAACGGCCGGACCGGTGACTGCGGAGACGGACTGCTTGAATACCCCGTCCAGGTAGATGTCGTAGTGATCCAGGCCCGAGGGAGGTGTCGCGTTGTCGTAGCGATCCGAGCTCGCATCCATCGTGCAGGAGATGGTTCCGGTGTTGCCGCTTGCCAGCAGATGGGTGGGGATGGTGGGCGCGAGCGCATCGACACCGCCGGCGGCGGCGGCGACCGACCAGGTGTACTGCCCCAGGGTGACCTCAAATCCTCCGGAATCGACCGCGAACAGCTCGAGCGTCCCGCTGCCAATGGAGCCGGAGATGCGTGTTTGGGAGAAAACAGATCCGACCACCGTCCAGTTATGCGTGCCGACCGCATCGCCTGAGACCGTACGCACGCCAAACGTGCACGTAGAGGCTTCTGAGCCGCCCATCCAGGCGCCCCGCAGATCCAGGCTGAAGGTCCCCGTTCCGGTGACAAAGCCCAGCAGAGACCCTAAGGCGGCGGCAAAGCGCGCCTGATCGACGGTCAGGGTGGCGGGGGCGGGATTGAAATCCCCAAAGGGATTGGTGGTGCGAAGCGTGCCGTCCGGATTCTTCCGTAAGGCGGCGGCAATGACGATGGGTGCGGCGGACACCCACAGCCATATAACAACATTTTTGGCTGTGAACTACTGTGTCAGAGCAATTTAATTTCGATCAGTGTGCGCGGGTATGCACTTTTCGGGATGACCTTCTGCGCCGTCACGAGGGTGATGTGGGCGGGCGTGTCATCCACGATGAAAGACTGCTCCCGCAGGGAATCGATGATGCACTTGAGTCCTCCTACAAAGTTGTCAGTATCGAGTGCCCGGTAGCCCTCTCGGGTGATTTTGACTTCCGCTTTTGGCAACGGAGTAATTCCGAACAGCTTGCGTTGGCACTTGGCCACCATGATGAGCTGAGACCAGTGCTTGCGAAGCTGGTAGTGGTGGCTCCAGTGCCTGCCCCGCATGGTGTTGAGACTGGGTGAGGCCTCGGGAATGTCCAGTCGGAAGGCAGTCATAGCGGCTCCTGACAGTCATCCAAGGGACCGGATTGGATCCAAAGGCCGCCCAAAGGCTCCACGGGGCTCAGGATGCGAGCCTCGTTCTGGTCCCTTCGGGCGGCATAGCGTCTCATCGGCCGGTCGTGCTCGATGGTTACGGTGAGGGACTCGGCGCGTTCGGCACGTTGGTCGTCAACGCCTGCGTCAAGGAGGCCACCTTGGCCTGCACGTCCGCCTCTGCCGCATCCGCTGCCTGCTGAGCGGCCGCATCAGCCACGTTGTTCGCGGCCAGGGCATCCTTCACCGCCTGAGCCACCACGGCCGGAAAGCCGTTGATCGCAGCCACAGCGGAATCGATCAGCGTGTCTTCGGCCGCAATGGCCGCCTGCAATTTCGTGAGATCAACTGACATGGCGTTTACCTTCTCCAGTATTTGCTTGAGTAACGGGTTGGGAACATCAATCGAATCGTGTATGTACAGATGGGCAGTGATTTCTAACTTCATGCCGATTTCGCCCAAGGTGTTTGTTTAAAATCCTCATCAGCCATGCGCTTGGCGGTCTCGAATGAGTCGAGTCCTACCGCTATCTGTTTGAACCAGTGATCGGGAACGAGTCGCCAGACTTCGTACGTTTGTTTGCCATTGAGGGTGACTTTGGAGCAGGAGTAGCGACCACAGGTTGTTCTGACACCTGTAGCTCCCTTTTCGGGCTTGTTCCATTCGAGACCTGACTGCACGCCAGTAGCCGAAGTGCTCTCCACCACAACCTCAGCCTTCGGTTTGGGGACAGGGACACCGGTTCGATGGGCATGTTTCTCCAGAATCGCCAACATGTCAGTCTGAGAGACCTCTTTTTGAGGTTCTCGCATAGGTTGATACACAAATTCTCGTCTCATGGCACGATCCTTGCGTAAGATGACGGCATGGAAGCGCTGATCAAACTGTTGGTCCGATTCCCGGAGGCGTTCGATAGGACGCAGGTGCCGTGCGCTCTCCGAGGGGTGTGGGAACACGCGCTCATGACTTCGCGCGCCCAGAAGGTGGCGACCGCGCCAAAACTCTCAGCTGTCGCTTGAACTCTTCCCTCCGCTCCTTGGACGCTTCCGGGTTCGGTTCCGCGCACGAGCCCGTAGGGATCGCTCGTGCGCTTTCCCTCTTATGGTTAATTGACGGATCAGATGACGGATCGGGGGCAATGGGTTGCCCCCCGTTCTGCTTCAAATTGCCCCCCGTGAAGAAAGGGGTTGCCCCCCGTGACTCATCGAGGGGCAATGGGTTGCCCCCCGTGATATTTACGCGGTAGCAGTTGGGTCGGCGGTCCTGTCGCCGGATCTTGGCGGCCGCTATGGCTGGGTTACTGCGAACGAGAATTCCGGCTTTCTCAAGTTTGCGCAGTTGATATCGCAGTGCGCGTTCTCCAAGTCCCGTGTCACGGGCCAGCCGTGCGCTGGCTGGGAAGATCGAATCGCCGCTTGAGTCAGCGTAATTGCACAAGCAAATCAGCACGAGTCGGGCGCTGGGTTCTTTAATTTCTTGTTGTTCAATTGCCCACGCCATTGCCTGAATGCTCATCAGCACACATCAGCTCGCAAACTGGCGCCCGCCCCTCTCGGCTACACTGGAGTCGCCAGACACCCAGTAATCACCGAGAGGAACGGACAGATGGTGGATCACCCCGTGTTGCGATGCATCGGGATCGTGCTGCTGATCAACGTGTATGTTGTCCTGCGGCAGATCGTGAAGCGAAAACGTTGAGTTATGTCGATTCGCGCGATACAGCCCGGTGTCTTGCGTCACACTGTGCGGCATAAAAACTAACTAGCCGGCCGCCCGATCGGCGCGACGAGCATGTGCCACAGATTTCGAATACAGCGTTGGATCGACCTTCAGCTTTCGGTTGGTCATCGATTCAATTTTGTATGCCCGCCCCTCAGGGACAACTTCTCCCCACAGGGACAGAGCAGCCTCTGTTATCCCGAGCGCTTTTGCAGCCTTAGCTCGGGTCCCGCCGAAATGGGCAATGACATCAGCTCTACGCATGCCAGACATCCTAAGCATGCTTAAGGTGCAAGTCAATCATGTCCCAGCCGCTCCCGCCTATGCTTTACCCATGGAAACGATGGGCAATCGAATCAAAACGTTGCGGGAAAGCCGTAAACTCACCCAGGAGGAGATGGGCAAGATCGTCGGGATTAGTGGCGCTTCGATTTCCCAATGGGAATCCGGCGCCATCAAGAACCTACGGCCTGAGAATTTTCTCCGATTTTGCGCCTATTTTAACGTAGACCCCTACTGGGTTGTTTTCGGCGCCGACGGTGACCCGCAACGAACCTCTTCTGCGCGTAAGAGCTCGGTTTAGCTCGTCTAAATTCGACCCATACCAGATTCCCCATCTGGACAACGCGGGCATTGTGCATTGGTTAGCGCCCCCTCTTCCGTAAGCTGTCGCGGACATAGTTTTACTTAGATAGACTTTGGTCACGGCAGCGCAGTGTTAACGCATGTTGCACCAAACATGCTAGTGCCTCCTACCTAAATAATCCTCAATTCGACCTTTCTTCTTAAGCATGCTTGACTTCTGTTTAAGCATGCTTATACTCTCTCCATCGAATCTGGATGGAGAGCCGCAAGTGTCCGAAGTCGAACCCACTGCCCGCGAGAAGCTGCCGGCGATCGTCGTCGCCAGTGCGAGCCTGCTGGCTGAGGCGAATCTGCAGATCCAGGGGCTGCTGAAAGCGCTGGCCCATCTGGGCTGCTCCTGCACCTGCAAAACCCGCGAGGTGTCGTTGGAGGCACATTTCGCCTTCTGCAAATACCGCTGCAAGGTTGAGGACTTGGGATTGCAGGAGATCGCGCAATGAGCGGCCAGGATCTCGTTCACGGCTGCCTCTGGTTCATCAGCTCCTTGTGGGTGTTGGAACAGCTGGTACGGATGAGCCGGGTGAAGGCTCCCAAGCGCAACCGCGTTCTGCCGGCGCCCTCGCCTCTGTGTGAGCGGACCGGTGATTTCGAAGTGAAGATGCACGGCTGCGCGCTGAGCCGTCGTCAAGCGAATTAGATCATGGACGATGACACCCACGATGCCGCATGTCACCAACTGGAGTTGGAGCAACGCCAGCGCCAGGAGGCGGAAGGCTGGGCATGGTGGCCGTCGTACTACAAAGCGCTGCTCGCCCGCCAAAAGGCTGAGCGCGAATCGTTCCAGGCTACGGACCGCGCAGTACGCGAGTGGATTCACAATGCGTAGCCGCTACAAACACGAGTCACCGATCTCTCTGCAGCCGCTGAGCGAGCATGAGCTGGAAGTGGTGAAGCGTGTTGGGGAATTGGGGATGGGGCCGCTCGAGCCGAATGCGAAAGAGCGGCCACCGTATGACGAGTTGTATTTGAAGCAGAAAGCTTCACGCGATTACTGGTCACGAAACTAACGCGCCATAGTGGCGCTCACGAAGGTAAATGACATGGCGATTACAGCGACTGATTCAGGCGGAAAAGACTTCAAGAAGGTCCCTCCCGGCTGTCACTTTGCAATCTGCAACATGGTTGTGGATCTCGGCGTGCAACAGACCACGTTCAAGAACCAGGAGAAACAGCAACACAAGATCTACCTGCGTTGGGAGGTACCTGACGAACGTGTGACGTACGAGAAGGACGGCAAGGAGGTGGAAGGCCCCTGCTCCATCGGAGCCACCTACACGCTCTCCCTCTCTGAGAAGGCCAATCTTCGCAAGGTGCTGGAAAACTGGCGCGGCCGTCCCTTCACGCAAGACGAACTCAAGGGTTTCGACGTGACGACCATCGCCGGCAAGTGCTGTCAGATCATGGTTCAGCACACCGAAAGCAGTGGGAAGACCTACGCCAACGTGACCGGCGTCATGGGTACGAGTCGCGACCAGAAAGAGCGCGCCCGAAACGCAAAGTCTGAAGTTGGCGTGATCGTCTATTCACTCGATGATCCGGACCCCGAGGTTTACGAGCGGCTCCCGAACTGGATCAAGGAGAAGCTTGAGGAACGCATACCCCCGATGAGCGCAAGGGCCGTAGCAGTAGCTGCAGGCGAAGACTTCGATGACGACATTCCGTTTTGAGCCATGCCTATTATCGCAACCAATCAGCAACCAGCGGAGGCGCGTATTGACCCCCGAGGCGATTTATCGGGGGTCAATCCGATCCGGTGTACCGAGCACGTCCGGGAAATTGAAAAGATTCTCAATGCAGACCGTGACGAATTCGAGATTGCTGATGAGTTGCGTGCGTATGTGGCTGATCACTTGCGCCCGGATATCGACATGTGGATTGCGGTCAATGACCAACTCGCCACCGAAAAGGTCGTGAGCAAATCGCAACTGAAAAACTGGCTTTCGCTGGCGTTGGAAGTATGAAAGAGTTCATCATTCCAGGCGGGAAAGGACGCACGGCTGCTATCCAGCAAATCATGGACAGCCTGCTAAAGCTAGATCCTGCGACCTTCTGGAAGGTCGAAGTCAGCGAACGCAAACGGGATCGGACGGATGCGCAGAATGCCTATCTATGGGCCGTACCCAATAAGATGATTGCCGATTTCACTGGGTTTGAAGTAACAGAAGTGCACGAGTTTTTGTTGGGAAGTCACTTTGGTTGGAAAGATCGGCGCGTGCCCAAGACACCGCGTAATCCGAAAGGTCTGGAATCGGTTCCTAGGAGAACGACGACTCGCGATGAGAATGGTAAACGCAGCAAACTGAGTACGAAGGAGTTTGGTGAGTACGTGGAATTCATCCAACGATTCGCGGCTCAGAAGTTGAATCTCGTCATCCCCGACCCTTTCACGGAGAACGAGCGTGCTGCATGACCGATCTCACCCTACTGGCGCGCGGGAAGTGTTGTCTGATCCGGGTTCCGTCGTACTGCTCTGGAGATCCCGAAAAGAGCGTCTGGTGCCACGTGCGACTTATCGACATTTCGGGGATGAGTATCAAGTCTTCGGATCTGTTGGGAGCGATCGGGTGCGGTCCTTGCCACGATGTAGTGGACGGCAGAACGAAGACCACGTTCAGTTATGGCGAGCGAAGGCTGATGCTGCTCGAAGGCATGGTACGCACGCAGATGTGGCTCATGGAGCAAGGGATTCTGCTGTTCCAACCGGAGAGCCCATCGCGAGTTATCCGCTTGCCCAAGATTGTCCCTCGACGGATTCCGAGGAGAACGTAATGCGCCGTAACAGTTGGATGGTTCCCATCTGCATTCTCTGGAGAGACGGCCATTACTGGGAGGCAGTAGCAACGTGGTTTGTCATGCAGTGGGTGTTCGTGGAGGCATTCTGCCTGCCCAGGCACTCCATGCGCCGGACGATCCGCGAGATTGAGAAGGCGAAGCAATGAACACGTACGACGTTCACCAGGCCGCTGCTCTTGCCAGGGTTCATCCGGATACGATGCGCAAAATGATGAAGGCGGGCGATCTGCCAGGCGCCCAGAAGATCGGGCGAGCGTGGGTCATCAAAGAAGAACATTTTAGCACGTGGTGGGATAACCGATGCCACTCTACAAGCGCAGCCCCGGCGGGGTCTGGTGGGTCAAGCTCGGTCGAAAGGTTCGTCAATCGACTCAGACACGAGACCGCGAGCAAGCCGAAGAATTCGAGCTCACGCTCAAAACACGCCTCTGGCGACGAAAGAAGCTCGGAGATCGTGGTGCCCTTTCGTGGAACGAGGCGGCCGAGCGGTGGTTGAAAGGCTCCAAAAGGGAACGACGCCGCGACCGAGAGTTCCTGGCGCTGTTGGGTCCTCATTTGGGTCAGGAGTCCATTGCGACATTGGCCGACCCCGCCGCCCTGGATGCTCTGCGCGATTGGGGCTCTGCCAAGGGATGGTCTCCTTCGACGGTCGATCGCATGATGCGCACCGTGCGCTCCGTCCTGCGCTCCTGTTGGAAGCGCAAGGAGATCGACCAACCGTATGTGCCAATGCATGGCGAGCCGGAACCAGAACCCCGATTCCTGACGCACGACCAATTCAGACGATTGTGTGCCGAGCTGCCCACGCATCTGAATCTGGCTGCATGCTTCGCTGTCCTGAGTCTGCTACGCAAAACCTCGCAAGCTCGACTCACGTGGGACCGGGTAGATATCGAAAAGCGATGGGCCTGGATCAAAGGCGAACGCACGAAGACGGGCAAGCCCTTCGGTGTGGCGTTATCCGACGAAGCGGTGGAGATCCTCAAGGAGTGCAGTCGCTGGTGGCCGGACGGCGATCGCGTGTTCCAGTACGACGGCAAACCCATTGCGAACTTTCGCACGGGGGCGTTTCTGAAGGCCGCCAAGCGGGCGGGGCTCCAGGGACTACGTTGGCACGACCTGCGACATACCGGGGCGTCCTGGGCTGTGCAGAGCGGCGTGACGCTGCAGGAGTTGATGGTGCTGGGGAACTGGAAGAGTTACCGGTCAGTGCTCATCTACGCGCACCTCGCGCCCTCCAATCAGGCGACAGCAGCGCAAGCGGTGGGCACGTCGGTGGCACAGGCCCTGCGGAGGAAAGCGTGAGAAAACACTGGAAAACATGGTGCGCGCTGACGGGATCGAACCGCCGACATTCGCCTTGTAAGGGCGTCCGCCTCGATATATATCAATCACTTAGCGTATTTCTGACGGACGTCATTGTACCTGTCCGGATGGGGTCTGCGTACAGCGGGGGCACACCATGAGCCGCGCCGCCCGCTTCCTGATCGGCCTCGCCCTCCTCGCCGGCCTGCTCGCCCTGAGCGCGTGGACCATCCGCAACGAGCACACCGTACCGCCGATCGACTATTGCCCGCCGCACGAAAATGGGAATCCGTGGTGCCAGCGATGAAGCGCTGCCCCTTCTGCACCGGCACCCAAATGACCGTCGCCACGAGTGCCGAACTCTACTGGGTCGCTTGCCAGAGTTCTGCCTGCGGCGCCGAAGGTCCGATGCGAGATACCCGCGAGCAGGCGATCCAAGCCTGGGACCAAGCGCCGAGACCCGACCCCACTGGCACCTGCAGTCACCTCGAATACTGCCCGGTTTGCAATCCGGCGCTGAAGGAGCGGACGTGAGCGCCACCGACTACGCACGCGCGTTCTACCGGGATACGGCTCCGCGCCGACGATACCTCACCAATATGCGCCGGGGTGTGAAGCGCAATTGCCAGTGGTTGCTCGCTGAGATCCGCAATCACCGCGAGCCTGAAGTGACAGTCAACACGACTCCGCGCGTGCAGCCACTGCGCCGTCCCGTGTTGAGTTTGAAGTCATGACCTGGGGGCAGTGGATGATCGTGATCGTCGGGGGTGTTGTGCTGGCAACTTTCTGGATCGCTACTGCTGCCGGCTTCAACTGGAACGACGACGAGCGTGACGAGGAATGAGCACAAGTTGGCCGATTTCCATCTCTATCAAGGGGTTAAATGATGACTGATCAAGAAACAAAGCAGACCTTCGAAGACGCGATCCGCTCGCACCTGATCGACAACCGGCAAGAGCTGGTGAAGTCGGCAGTGGCCAGCGCCATGGAGAAGATGGCCGAATCTCTCAAGTGGACCGCGCTGACGCAGGCTCAGGAGCAACTGAAGAAGTTCTTCACGGATGAGGTGAGCCCCGAGGTGCAGAAATACCTCGATGCCGAGAAGGAAAAACTCATCGCCTCCGTTGTCGCGACGATCAGGGAGGTTGTTGACTACGGCTTGAAGAAGCAGGCTGAGGAATGGCTCAAGGAAATGGATAGCCCCTACTCGCGGTCAGGAACAATCCAAAAGATGTTTGGCGGGAAAGGCTACTGAGATAGTCACGCTGAGGAATGACCCAATGGCAAAACAGACAAAACCAATACGCCGCAACTGCCAGGAGAAGGACTGCGTGCGGGACGCGACCATAGGCGTTTATCGCTGGCGGCCAGGGGATACCTGCGTGGACCTCAATCAGCCCGTGGCGGTCGTATGCGGCCCGCACAAGCCGCGGCACAGCTCCACTCGGAGCTACCTACGCAACGTGAGGATCATGCGATGAGCGGCGAGACAGTCTCTACTGAGCAGGGTGTTACGGACCTCTGCGAGGACTGCAACGACCGTCCGATCACTGGGCTAGATGCACTCTGTGATGTCTGTCGAAACCTGGCCAATGAGCGCGCGTACCAGCGCGACATGGAGGAGCCAATGTTTCGCGGCGGGGAGGCTGCGGCATACGAAGCCGAGGAAATTACGCGCATCCAACGGGAGTTAAAGTAATGAGTTCAGGGTCTTCCAGTTCATCCAGCGGTATCGGCGTGATCGGGCTACTGGGTGTTGCTTTCGTGGTCCTTAAGCTGACGCATTACATCGATTGGTCATGGTGGTGGGTAACCGCGCCCTTCTGGGGTGGCTTCGTCATCTTCCTCGTGATCATCATCGGTTGGGTCTTTTTTTCCGCTATGTCGGAAGCTCGCAGGAGCACCCGGCGATGAGCGAGTCAGTCACTTCCACCGAGAAGCTCTACGGCTGGTACGACCGCGCAGACCAGCCGGTTGACCAGCCTACCTACAACCCGGCCTTCCCTGGAATGTGCCTGTTCTGCGGCAACCAGACGAGCGACGAGGACGTGAGAACAATTGCCCTTATACGGGATCGGTCGGCGCGTTCGTTCTTCTACCGTGTCCACCGGACCTGCCATGAGGCCGCGAGCGAGGATCAGCGCAACCAAATCACTAGCGTGATATTCGATTCCATCGATCACCACGGAGACGAACGTGTCTGACTCGAAAACTGCAGATGAGAATCCGCCCTCTCGGCAGTGCGCCTGTGTAGATGCGGACGCCATCACGTGCTACCGGATGCGGTATCGCACCTGTGAGTTCTCGGACTCCGATGATTCTTTCGATGGTGAGTGTGAGTGCTCCTGCCATGCACACGATGAGCATGGCAACCGACTCTACCCAGGGGATCTGCTATGAGCACACTCACATCGGAAGATAAGCTCCCGTACGCCGTTCGCGAGTTTATCGAACGCGAACATCGATCAATTGGGGATGGGAATGCTTGTGAGCATCGTCCGACCTATCAGGACCAACTCGACCGAGCCACGCAGCGTATTACCGAGCGCTACGCCCGTGGAAAAGAGCTGATCGCTACGTTCGCGCCGGGAGAGGAACAGCGCTGTCGGAATTACTTTGTGCAGCGCTACAACGATCCATATCGGTACCGGGTGGAAAAGCTGGTCGAGGATCGCGTGCTCGGGCATTGGGTACTCGCCCCCGCCTGGGCTATGTGCATCGAAGAGATGCGGAAGATTCGGGAGGCGGTGCTATGAGTAATATTCCCTCAAATGAAATGGTCGAGCCGCCACTGACAGACTCGGAGCATGGCGAACTGTACCGATTCTGCGCTACGGATCAGCGAGCTTTAATGCTGCTGCGCCGGTTGGTGCGGACGGGTGTGCAGCCTGATCCAGAACCTTTACTACAAGGCGAGACGGAAGTGCAACGTCGCCGTGCTATTGATGAGGCTTACGACCTGTTGACGTGCGCTCGGCCTGCCGAACATCTGGAGGGCGCTACAGACGAGGAATGGTATGCGGCGCGGGCACAGTGGTACGCCCGAAACAGTGATGCCGAACCCAAAGCCTTCGGAGTGTTAGGTAAGAGCTTTGGCGATATATCAGGCGAGGCCGCGAACGCGCAGAGCGCCAGAGATGGAAAGGAAACAGTTGCGTCTCCAGTCGTTCCTGACCTTTGCACATGTCCGTACCGGAGTGCAACCTCATCCCTAATAACCGATCCAATCTGCCCGGTTCACGGACATGCTGCGAAAGCCGCAGGGTCTCCAAGTGAGGCAGCGATGCAGATCATTGCCGCTGTTTGCCATTCCGTGTCTGGCACCTGCTGTCACGTGCTGAAGGACGGCCACGGTCCCTGCACCATCGAGAATTGCAGCGCCGTGCGAGGTTATCTAGGCGCTCCGAACGGGTGAGTATCCGAACGTGAAGAATGTCGCCGTATTCATGTGCCACCGGTCCGGGGTCCTCGCCAGGCCATGGGCTGCTGCAGGTTACGAGTGCTATTGCATCGACCTGCAACACTCCATCCGCAAACCACGCGCGGACGGTCGAGTGACCTACATGTGGGGCGACTGCCGTACCTGGGTTCCGCCTGAAGAGATCCGCGGGCGCATTGCGTTCTACGCCGCGGAGCCGCCTTGCACTCACATGACGGTGGCCGGCGCTCGGGACTTCAGGACCAAGGGAACGGCAATGCTCCGCGACTCCCTTGAGATGTTCTCCGCCTGCTACTCACAGGGTTGCTGGAGTGGAGCTCCATTTCGCATCGAAAACCCCGTGGGCAAATTCTCCGACCACATGCTGCCACCCGATTTTCTGTACCAACCATGGGAATACGGAGATTTATGGACGAAGAAGACCTGCCTGTGGACCGGTAATGGCTATGTCATGCCGCCCAAGCTCCACACGCAGCCGCCAGAAGGCACCACGGAGAAAATCTGGCTGATGCCGCCCTCAGACGACAGAGCCGACCTGCGCAGCGAGACGCCGCCAGGCTTTGCGCTCGCGGAGTTTCTGGCCAACGGGCGCAATCTGCTGGAGCAGGCAGCGTGAAACAACATACATCCTTACTGTCTACGGAGAAATGACATGCCCGGGGTAAAGGTAGGCGACCTCGCCATCACCAAGAACTGCAAGCGTAGTGGTCTCATTGTGGAGATTCTCAGCGCTGCGCCCAGAGGTCGATTTCTTTTGCCAAATGGCAACATTCAGATTCCGATGGACGAGGACAGATATCCAGCGTGGGTAATCAAATCGCTCAGCGGCCCTCTACGTGTGCGCGGCGGCGACGGGACCGTGCGTCAGGTCAATATCGGAACGGTGCCTGATCGACTTCTTTTCCCGCTGCCAGGTGATCCGGTCGAGATCGACTCTGAGCAAACGGCTGAGGCGTAAACAATGGATGAGCAGCTCAAGAAGATCCTGCGCGGCATCGTCGAATACGACGGTCTGATCAGCGACATGCTCAAGGGAAAGACGGTCGAAATCGTGAGCAACTTCAACGATCAGCCACACGGTCGAAGCAAGCCGTCTCTGAAGGGAAAGCGATTCACAGTCAAAAGCGCCTACACCGAGGTGCGACACGAGGGAGAAATCCACCTGCAGTGCGACGGCCTCTGGTGCTTCCCTCAACTTTGGCGTGATGCTGTACTCGTAACATCTGACAGCGCAGGATGTAGCAAAGATGGGTAAACGAGCCTTCGACGTCAAGAACGTCACCGACATCGAGCCCTGTCCTAAATGCGGGAATCGCGAGAAGTTCGTAGGCATGTCGCAACAGGTGGCTGAGGATTGCTGCGAAGTCTGGATCACCTGCGCATGCGGATATGACCCAACAGAGGGTCACAGCGGCGATCGAATGGAGGACGTCTGGGGATCGCTGGACAGTGCGACGCTTGCCTGCGCTCTCTCGAATTGCTGGGACGAGCCATTACGCCGCAGACTTTCTCAAACCGTGGAAGGTAGTCATGGCAGCGGTTGATAAGATCGTAGGCACTCGCGCCCAATATTGGGAGCTTCGGGACTGGCTGCACGAGAATGAGCCATGGTACCGGTGGAGCATCGTTCCGGAAGATCGATACAAGAACGACACCCAGCGATTGACTATCAGCAACTTCTCGACGGTGGAAGATTTCTACCTGTTCCACCTCTGCCCTATCCCGTGGGTAAAAGCTCGATTGGTTGAACAATACGGCCCACAAGGCCCTAAGGCTTTGGGCGCTCTACCACAGGAAGGAAGTGTTAAATAGCGCTTGACTGTGACATGTCACGATGATAGGCTGTAGCCACACTGAAGGAGATGGCCATGACCGAGACACAGAAAGCGATCGCAGAGTGGAACCGCATTATGGAAGAGATGAAGAAGTCTCACGAGGCCGAACTGGCCCGCGCTGCCTGGGAAAAGGCTTGAGTCCGCAGACCGCAGCCGAACGCAAGGCAGCACAACGCGCCAGGCTTCGTAAGAATGGATTGGAGAAGCTCGAATTATGGGAACCCCTACAGAACCACGAACGGATCAAGCGGTATGCAGCGAGGCTGAGGAAGCAGAAACCGCCGAAGTGAGCGAGGACTACGATCCGACGCCCTGGTGCCTTGGTTGCGGTGCAATGACTGAGGATCGCTGTGACTGCGGCCCGATCTGCGACAACAACTAGCATGAGGATAGCTACCGTAATCGTATGCATTTTGACTATTGCCGGAGTCGTAGCCTGCGAGGTATCGATTTGGCGGGAATGCAGACAGGACCATAGCTGGATTTACTGTATGCGGCTGATGGACAAAGACAAATGAACGTGAAGCGGTCAAAAGAGCCACGAGACAGTGCCAACCAAGGTTGAAGTTATGAGCACCCCAAATACACGCCCCCTGCACATGTTCAAAGAAGACGTTGCCCAACGGCTTCAGAAAGGACCGTTCTGGTGGGGCGGTAGCGCCGGATACGAGCTCGAGCGCAAGTACGCCGATCTCGTCCACGAGGATTGGCTGGAGGGCTGCACTGTGGATGAAACGGCCCACGCCGTTCACACGCTCTATATGAACCGCCCGACCACGGTGACCCACATGACTCGCGCCAGCCTGGAGAGCGCCGGCTGTAGGTTTCCCCTGGAGCGCGAAGAAAGTGAGCGCCAGGGTGATCGCCTCGCGATGTTTCGCGCGGAATACTAGATTCCCAACTATGAGCACATCAATGCTTACCCCAAAGGCCCAGCGGGAAATGGAAGAAGTCTGGCGGTTGCGCCGGGAAGCCCTTCACATTCTGCGGCTGGTAATCGCGGAATGGGAATCTGACCCCACATCGGTGCAGTGCTTTGATGAGCGAATCAGGAAGCGTGCCAAGGAAGTGTCAGAGCGTATCCGCAAACTTGATCCGCTCGATGACGTGTAAATAACTCAGGAGGTAGCCGTGATCAATAAGACTGACTACGGTTTCGCAGCGCGGAAGGATCGCCAGCACGTTGCCATTCTTCGCCACAACAAGAGAACCTGCGCCGAGCGTGGCCATGTTGGGTCCGACAAGATTCGGGACGGCAACGTGGTCCGATGTACTCGATGTGGTGAGGCTTGTGGCTTTGTGAGGCTGCCGGTCGCGCGAAGCCAGGATAACCCATGACTGTACTCAAAATGTCAGCAATTGCTCTCGTCTGTGGATTCGGTGGAACCATGCTATATCGATGCGCAGCAGACGATTATAGAAAATTTTCGCACCATTATGACCTAGCGACAGCCTGTGAACAGCGTGGTGGTGAGTACGTCCAGCCGTGGAAAGCGAGTGCCGAACCCGTCTGCGTTGAAGTGAAGAGGTTCTAATCCATTGAGCGTCTATCAAATCACACCTCGTCGGGTATGCATGGCGATTGTCGCATTGCTTGGATTGTTAATGCTTCCCTTCGGCTCAACTGGTGCCAAGGTCGCAGATTGGGCTCAACGAAAAAGGGATAATTGGTAATTAACTCATGTTAGAGCAAACGCCCTTGTACGTCATAGCGTGGAGACTTCTGTGGTTTGTGCCAGCCAGTATTGCACGCGCCCTGTTCGTCGCTTTTGTGTTCTGCGGATGGGGACGATCTGATGCTCGGCGGTTGTGGGAGATGACCTCATGACGGCATTCCTCATCATCGCAGCGGTTGGAGCACTGGCCCATTGGATCATTTGGAAGGATAGGTCATGACAAATCACTGCATCCATCGAGCCGGCTGCCCGAAGCCAGACGTCTGCCGCGAGGTCGGTCATTGCACATCGATGACGGCAGAGGATCTGCAAACGCAGAGCATGACAAATGTCCTTTCAAGCGCATGCGTTCACTGCGGACTGACGAGCGATATACCAAAATGCGGGATCAAATGCGCTCGTGCTGAGCGTGAGATCGCGCTACTCCGTGAACAGCGTGACACCAATCTAGCGAAGGAAGTTGAGACAGTCGAGCAACTGCACGCCGCGGTGAAGACGGCCCAGGAGCTGGCGGCTACGCGGTTGCAGGAGGTTGAGAGGCTGAAGCGCGATGTTCGCCAGTTCAAGGAGGCGATCTATTGGGCGCTAGGTGAGCGCGGCGACTTCCCTGACAAACTGCCGGGATGCGGTCCATGGTATTGGCGCACGGAGCTACGCAAGCGCAGTGGACTGCCAGTCAACGGACGACCTGATAACGAACCGGGAGTATCTCCGGCACCAGTGGATCTATATTCGAGGTGTACGGGCGAGCCCCATGATTGCCCGTACATCTTCTGCCACTCGCAACTGAAGTGCGCGAAAGAGCCAACCACCAGTGATTGCACGTGCAAGTTTCAGCGGACGCCGACGACCCTCTTTGTGACCGTGGACCCGGCCTGTCCTCTACACGGTGGGAAGCGCGTCAATCTGTATGGTGAGAAATCGTTACCAACTAAAGAGGGTTAATCCATGGCGAAGGGTGATCGATTTTGGCGTGTCGAGGCGCAGAAGGCTGCGCTCAAACAGGCTGAGGCTGATGGCCGCATTGCCGACAGTATGGAAGTCAGGCAGGCCCTCATGGAGCGCGTACACAAGGGTGAGATCACGCTAGAGGCCGCACAGGCTGAACTGAAGAAGATCAAACGCGGTGCGAAGGCTGCGGGCAAAGTAACTCGCTCGCAAGCATTTCGGGGCGCTTAACTTCAATCGAGAACCTGAGCAGCTCTATGGCTAGATATTCAGAGATGCGCTACGGACTCGCTTGGGCCACTTGCGAGGACAACAGGATGTTCGCACTGGTGGGAGCTTGGAAGGGTCGGCGTCGAGTCCTAATCCAAATTGGATTCCCTTGGCTGAACAGTTTCCGTGAATGGCGAAAGAAGCGTCGATGAGGTGGTCTATGAGTCTGTTCGAAACGATCTTTGGTAAGGGTGATGCTTGGTATGGCGGACCGATTGGTCCCTTGGCACCCACGCGCACACCGCAGGATCTCGATCGCATGCAGCGCGCACTGGCCTTGCACCCGGGCGCTGACCCGCAATTCAACCTTCAGCCAACCATCGATATGCTGGAGATCGCGGATATGTACGGGTTCAAGGTGACGCGCTCATAGCGGACGATGAATTCATGAATACCTGTGGAACCTGCAAACACTTCGGTCCATCAGTCCCTGAATTGATGGACTTGGAAGAATTCGGCGAATCGCCGTATCACGTGTGCCAGTTACTCAAGCATCTGAACGGTGGTTGTCGGCCATACCCGACGACCGATCCTGCTGGTGTGATCGACATGAGCGGTGCTAACGCAACGTTCTGCGTGAAGGAAGAATTCGGCTGCAATCAGTGGGCTGAGCGCGAGAACTAAGGATGACTTCAATGATCTGCCTCGACTTCAGCGAACTTCAGATCTGGGCCGGCATTTTCATCGGAGCATTCCTATCCGCACTCGGCTTCTTGGTATATCAGATCTTTCGTAAGTATTGAGCATCCATGCTCTCCGTGTTCCTACCCATAGAGACACGGCAGGAATGGTTTTCGGGCCGATCCGAATCTAAAGAAGTGTGAATGAACGACATCGCAGACAAACGCCGCAAACAGCTTCAGGACACCATCCGCAAAGCAGCCAAGGAGCTGCTCGGATTCGGCGGCCTACCCCTGGCGGGATTCAGCTTTCCGCTCGATGACTCCAAGACCACATGGATTATTGTGAGGCCGGCGACTGAGGATGAGGCGGATGCGGAATTGACGAAGGGACGGCCCTTGTGAAGGCGAACTCAGTGCACGCTGATTGCGTGATGACCGCCTAAATAACCGTTTGCAACGTACAGCAACGCAATGAGCATGACGATACCGAGGATCGCCCACACGAAGATCTGGGCCCCGGGCGGAATGGCCGGCATGATGAAGCGGGCGATGATGAAGTACGCCGCAGCCAGCACCAGAACGATGATCAGAAAGCCAATGATCCAGGAAAGGTCCATATCTGGACTCCTATAGCTGGGGGGTGATCTCAGCAATCAACGCGTTCAATCTTGAGGCGTTCCTTTTCGCTTCGTCTCGGGCTGCGATAAGAAGGTCTCCAATTTCGTCAGCGCTTGGGTCTCCGCGGGTATCAGCAGCTGGGGATCGATCACGGGTTTGGGACAGGACACGACCCGCGGCGGCTCGGGCTGCCGCGGCACTGAGCAGCTGCTCGAGGCGATGGACCCTAGCAATAGTGATGTCCCGGTCAGCAGCGGTTTCAGCATTGGTTTTGGCAAGGATCACCATGGCGGCTTGGTTGTTGCGAGTAACGGTTTGCGCCTGCGCCAGTTGGGCTGAGAGCACCTGTCTGACGGCTTCTTCCTCGTGGGCTCGCTCGATGACGTACGAGGCTTCCAAGGCTTTGTAGCGCGCTGGGTACGGGTTCAGGTGCCAGCCCATATATGTACCGGCGCCGAAGATCACCAGCACTCCGGCCAGCCAGGGTAGATATCGCAGTAGGAGGACGCTCATTCAGCCCACACCGGCCGATTTGATCGGCGCCTGCGGTTCCACTGGTGTGATTTGAACGGGTGGCAAAGCAGCTTGTGCGGTATCCAGCGCTGCCTTGACCTGCTTCCCTTTGTATCCGGTATACATGCCGCGAATGAACGCCAGGATGAAGAGGCCGATGCCAATCTTGGCGACCCATCGGTCCCCTAGATAGTTCTGCGCTTCTTCTTTCACCACCGCCGGATCGATGAAAGCGACCAGAGACATGAAAGAGGCGCCGGCCGCGGCGATGACTTTGGTGAGATGATCGACGACCCAACGGTATGTAGATTTCAACCAATTCATGCCAGCGTCCCTCCGGACTGCGTATATGCCGACTGTAGCGACGCCAACGTGTTCTGATGCTGGCCGTAGGTATTACCGGGCAAACTGGCCCAAATGCTCGTGCACTTCGCCACCGCTGACTCGAACCGACCGCCCATCACATCATCCAGCGCGTGACGCTCGCGGACCATCTGCACCGCAATTGCATCTTGGGACTCGGGGCTGAAATCCGGCAGACCCAAAGATGCCTTGTAGGCATCGTAGAAGCGCTCGAGGATTTGATATCGACCCGCTGCCGTACTGGTGAGCGTTGGGGAGAGTCGCACTGCGATACGCGGATGGTCAGCATAATTCTCGAATAGATGCGGGTGCGCTGGCGTGCTCCCCACAACACAGTTGTATCCGTGGTCCCCAACGAACTCCGTGCCTTCACTGATGGCAATCATGGTCAAAAAGGCATCCAGATTGCTCATTTACGTTCCAGAGTCGCCACCCGCATTTCGAGGGCTGTGCACATGTTGGAAGTCCTGTGAATCGCCCCGCGCATGCCCGTATCGTGGGTACCAATATCAGCTTTCATGCGCTCCACATCGTGATCAATGCCCTCGACTTGGGCTCCTAGTCGCCGACACTCGGTGACATGAGCCCATAGTTGGGTGGCAAACCATCCCATCACAGCCATTTGCAATGTCACCAGAATGCCCAGCGCCCACAGCAGTGTCTCCATCGGTAACCAGTTACGATCCAAACACTACGAACTTGATCTCACTCGCATCTGTCGCCACTCCCGCCACATTGATATTGATCGTAAAACTGGTCGGTCCAATCACCGAAGTCCATTCGACCTTGGATGCACTGCCCAGATTGCTGTTGGTCATGGGCGCGTAGTTGGAACTGAGCAAGGCGTTTGTCATCGTCACGGTATAGCGACCCGCACCGGTTCTTTGCACGCTCGTGACATTGAACCCAGCAGCTGGCGGATTGGTGCCCGTCGTCGTCCCATCGAACACACCCCAGGCCTTAGAGGTATTGCGGGATTCGATTCCTGGATAGACGTAAAGCGCAAGGTCTGGTGAAGTATAGGTTTTTCCTTCTGCATCGTTCTTTACGAAGTTGGTAGCCCCATTTCTCTGGCAGTCGATCATGTTCAATCGGCCCGTGAAGCCCGAGTCAACATGAACGAGGCTCGTCATCCCAGCGAGACCTGAGGCATGCTTGATGGTGCTCGCACCTACTCCAGCCAGGTAGACCGCGTCCGTGCATCCTTCAAAATGGACGTTGTCCAGATTCAGACTGTCGTTGACAATATTGATGCCCTTCGCGCAAGGGTTACCGGCAGATCCAGCAATGACTGAGTCGCGCACATGGAGCATGAACGCGCCGACACTGGAGATCTGATCGAGCTGAATTCCAGCCACGGTGCCGGCCACATTGGCCGGGAACAGCTGGCATCCCTGAATCTCACAGGTGGATTGTCCGCCGGCACTCACGTTGCGGAAGCGCACACCGACAGTGCGGAAGTTCAGAATGCCGACATTGCGCAACCCACAGTTCTCCTGCCACGCATCGGTGAGAACGGCGCCCAATCCGCCCACACTGCTGCAGTCGATGAACAGATCCTGCAGGATCGAATCGAACATCGCGGTCACGCCGTTGTGCGCCCAGAACATCGTGACCGGCCACAAGGACCAGTAAGTGCTGTTGGGCGGTACGTGATTCGTGTGTGGCTGGATGCAGGAGTAGGTATTCCCGCCGAACAGAACGACATCCGCAACAACGTAGTCGGTTGAACCGCTCCAGATTGGAGTGGTCGCGGAAAATCCCGAGGTGGCCTTGATGAGGGATCCCGAGCAATTGATTCCCTTCAATCGCACCCGATTGGGCAGCACAATCGGCGAGCTGACATAGGCAATTCCGGTGGGCAGATCCACCGTCGCTCCGGTCGCCCCTGAGACGGCGGCGGCGGCGACCGTGATGGCGTTCTTCAACGCAGTCACATTCGCATCGGCGCTCGCTGGATTGTTATCCGCCGCATACCCGTATCGGCGGGCATCGAGCGGCGGGTAGTTGAAGTTTACCGGCAGGATGTTGGCCGCGGTTTCCGCAGCCGTCTGCAGCAAAAATCCATTCGGCGTACCGTTGCGCCACCCGTTGACACCCGTGCCCATCGCGGCCACGACATTGGCTGCCGTCAGTAGAGCGGCTGTATCATTGGCCCCTCCGGTGCCATCGGCTCCATAGCGCCAGGGATTTCCTGGCGCATAGGCGTAGTTGGTGGGCGTCACCCCCACGGTGATTTCAGCCGCGGATTGGGGGTTCAGATACTGCCCGATGATCGATTGCGACAGTGTGTTTCCGATAATGGCCGTGGCGTACTCGACCGCGCCGGTGATGGCATTGAAAAACAGATACTTGCCGCGGCGATTGACGGTGGAGGTGATCGATCCGTCCGTGATGAGATCCGCATCCGTAAAACGGATGGTCCGCAGCCACTGTTGATGCAGACGCTTGCACAGGCGTGTCACCCGATCGAGCGCGCGCTCGTGCGATTCGGCTGGAAACGCATCCAGATCCACATAGTCGGTGGGCTGCGTCAGCGCCGGATCATCCAGCAGGGTGACTTTCAACGTCGCCGCCGGAGCGGCTAGAAATAGCGCCGTGCCGGGGCTGCCGCCGCCGCCGACAATGGAGAATCCGGAAGACAGCGGCGTGACCGCGCCAGTGACCGAATCGGTCAGCAATACCTTGATGTCATCCGACGTATCAAATGGAAATGGGATCGCAAACGCTACGGATACTCCATCCGCGTTGTAGGTGGTCTCATTGGCTGTGGCCGATATAGTCATGGAGTCAGCCTCACGTCGGACTGCGACAAATTCAAGGTGGTGGGCGGTGGCATTTCTACCGACATTCCGCGGGCTTTGAGCTGCTGGTTCATGGAGTCCATCACCTGATTTCCCTGGTGCGCGGCCTGGATCATCATGTAATAGACCCCGTCAATCAGTTGACGCTTCTCCTCGGGTTTGATGTCGGGGTTCTTGGAGACCAGCCGGATGTACTTGGTCTGTGTGGCCAGGGCTTCTTTGATGCCCTGCAACCGAAAGAGATCGTTCTCGCTTTGAGCCACCTTCAACACATCCATCGCGGCCTGGACGTCGCCTGACTTGGCGAGGTATTTGATGGTGTTGATGCGAGTGTTGGTCTTGTCGTAGGCGTCGTAGAAATCCTGAATCGACTGGGCACCGGCAGACGGGTAACGAATGACAAACGCCTTCACAGCCGGAATGTCGGCCAGCGTGGAGGCGGGTTTCACCGGATCTGGAATAGCACCGGATTGAATCAGCGACTGGTCGGCGAGTTTCAGCGCGTACTGGCCCAGCTGCCCCGACCACGCACGAACGTAGTTCTCAATCACCGCGGGGGATGACAGGGAGGAATCCTTGAACCCCGGCATGACGGTCGCGAACTTGCCCAAGAGCTTGGCGGATTCGGTGGTGTAGTCGGTGTACTGATACTCCGGGAGAATTCCTTCCATGCTCTGGGGGATGATGGGATTACCGGTGAACGTGGAGCGGTTGGCGAATTGCTCCACAATCGGGACCATGAAGGACGGAATGTAGGCCGGCGCCAGGGCCTGGCCGAGCGATCCCCCGAGATCCTTGAACGCCTTGGGATTCTCACCCTTGTACGCTTCCAGAATCCGCTCCGGCAGGGAACCGAAGAGGATTCCCAACTCGGACGGCTTGGGGATTCGATAGATGTGATCCTTGGTCATCACGATCCAGAACAAGTCCTTCTGCCACCGCGGAATCTCCTGCCATCGCGGATCCTCGTTGTTGGCGTACCAGAGTATGACGGATGGAAGTGTCACCGAGGCTGCGAGCTTCAAAGCGGTCTGCGTCGGGCGGTCGATGAAGGCACGAGCTGTTTTGTCGAGTCCCTGAACGTGGGCGTTCCAGAATGCGACGATCATGTTCAGTGCCCGGGTTTGAGCGCCCACCCGCTGGAAGTCCAGGGTGACTTCCCGGGCCGCCATACCGCCTTGCATAACCGTATCGATGCCTTTCTCACCCTGGGTCTGACGTTTGAATTCCCCCAGCCGGGTGGAGTTCTCGATGATCTCGGAAGTGACCCGGAGGATTTCGAGCGGGCTCTTGATGACGTTCCAGGATTTGGCGGCCAAACCGGTGTCTTTCTCGAGCTTGAAGATGTTCTGCTCGATGTAGTGGCGATCAATCGCCACCATGGCGGAATTGGCCCCGCCGGACTTGAGAAACGCTTGGTAGTCCTCATCCTTCTTGAACAGCGAGCCCAATCCGCGGATCGCATCGACTACGGGAGTGATGCCCTTCTCACCTAAGTTGAACGCGGTGAGTTGGTCACGGATGAAGTTACGGGCGACGAAGTCAGGAGCGAGAGTGGTTCCGGCGCGCATCCAACTGGCCGGCGCGCGCATGATCTTCACTGCAAGCGATATGGACTGCTGATCCAGTGCCCGGACGGCGGTCGCAACTTCCGGGGAGACTTGAAAGACCTGCCGCTCACCGTCGCGGTAGAGCGCGATTTCGTCGTTGCGCAGGCCTGGGGCTTTGGGACGGAAAACCGAGAGGGTTTCGGGTGGAACGTCGGCGCCGTTCTCTTTGGCGAATCCTGCGGCCACGGAATCCTTCTTCCCGGGTGACTCCACGCGAGTCATGAGCTCCGCGCCGCGCTCCCCCGCTGCGTCAGCCAAATCGGCCAAAGTGGATAGCGCACGGTTGCGCTCGGCCAGCTGGATGTAGGTGTAGGTGTTCTTGATGATCGACTCGAGGGGATCGACGATCTTGCGGGTCGAGCCTTCAATCTTCTTGACCGGCGCCCGGACGGATAGTCCTTTCCCGATGCCCTTCGGTCCCCCTTCGCTCTCATCCATCAGGCGATAGAACGGGACGTAATCCTGGTTGGCTTCCTTCATCGCCTCAAAAGCGTCTTTGCTCAGAATCCCGGAATCTCGAAGGTATTCGAGGGTGTGGGTCTGGTACTCCTTCAGCTCCTGAAACGCCTTCGCATACTTGCCACCCTTGGCCACCGTGGTCTGTGCCGCCTCCAGAGGGACACCAGTCTTGATGCCGCGCGCTTCGAGCTCCAGCGCCCGTTTGGAAACGGCGTAGGCCCGCAGGCCATCCAGATCCTCTCGGTAGGGTTCCAGGATCTTCGTGAGCGGTTTGCCCACGTTTTCGAGCGTGTCGAACTTGAACGGGCTGAACTCGAGAAAGTGATCCGCCTTGCCGGTGGATCCGCGGGTGAGGCGCGCGAGCTGATAGGGATCATCCGCCGCCCGCAAGGGTTTCTCTCCGGCCAGCAGGGCAGTGAGTTGCTTGACCGGATGAAGGTCGTCCACGAGCGCGGTATAGACCGTATCCAGCGTAGGCTTTGCGCCCGCCTTGGGTTCTGAGGGAACGATCCGGGCCAGCACCTCATCCGATGCCGTCGGATTGTCTTTCGGTGTCTCAGGCAACGCCGCGGAGGCTTTCGTGGGCGTCGCTTCTGAAACGGCTTCCGGCTTGATCGCAACATCGTTCGGGATGGACCCCTCCATGATCATCGATCGCATCTCGCCAGGAACCTTGACAGGGGCTGGATCAGGCGGTTTCTCAGCCGGATCTACCGCGCTCTCATAGGCTTTCGGAATCGAAACGTTGTCGCTTGCGATGTCTTGGCGGATCGTCGGATCGGTCTGCGCGTCCGTCACCACCTCATCCGGTTTGATGCCGGTGGCGACGTAATTCTCACCCAGCTTTCCCCGCAGCCGATTCACCTGGCTGGAGAGGGCATCCGCTCCCATGCTGGCCAGATGAAACCCGCCCACCAACACCGCGGCATCCGCGAAGTCCTGCCAGTTGGGCAACTGCCCTTCCATGGCTTTTCCCGCAGTAACCATCGTGGTGATTTCGGCCGCAGTCTGGGCGGTTCCCGCCAGAAGCGGGCTCATGACCGGAGTGGCCAGCTTGCCGACGAGACCGCCCGCACCTGCGGTCGCTGCACCTACCAGTCCCTGCTTGTTCGCTTCGATGAACGTCGAGGACGCCCGCTCCCAGAAGTCCCGTGAGTCCTTGATCGCGCCCTTCTGGTAGTTATCCAAGAGCGCTCGGCGAATAGCCGCAGGGACTGCAAACGCACCATAGCCGCTGCCTAAGGCTCCGCCGACCTGGGCGCCCGTCGCCGCGCCCGCAACGCCACCGGTCGCGCCACCAACCCCACCGCCTATGAGCGTGCCGGCTGCTCTACCGAGAAACGCGCCGCCCAGCATCGCCGGAAGGTCTCCGGCCATCTGGGTCACGTTCTGCGCGATGCGTCCCCACATGGGCGCGTCCTGAGGCGCCAGGGTATCCGGAAGCTTGTGGCGTTTGATGAGTCCCGTGACAGACATCTGCCAACCGGCATCCAGATAATCACCGAAGGTCAGCTCCTTTCCCGGTTCGCTCTTGACCGTACCCAAGCCTTTCTTGAAGTGATCCTTGAGTCCTGAATCATCGAAAGGCCGCTGCCCCCAATAGGAGGCCACTTCCTGTTGGGAGAAGCCTGCATCCAACAACGACCGGGTGTGGTCTGCCTGGTAGGCGGCGAGCTCTGAATCCGTGAATCCCGCACCCTTGAGCGAATCCAACTGTTGCTGGCCGGCGCTCACAGCTTACCCGTGCGCTTGAGATAGTCCTCTGCCGACTCCCCTGCTTTGCGGGGGATGGCATTGGTCCCCGGTGCATTGGTCGCCGACTTCAACACGTCCTGCATGATCTGCTGGGGGGAGCGAACGAACGCAGTGATCCGCTTGCCCAAGTAGTCCGGGCTATCCGGGGACAACAGATCCGCTGCGCTCTTTCCAGCGCTTCTTTGCCGCTGGTACTCATTCAGGAACCAGGAGGTGAATTGCTGGAGATTGGAGTCGCCTTGCGGATCCTGGATGCCGATCAGCGGATTGCTGTGTGTCAGAGTGGACTTCGCAACCTCGATCAAACCTGACTTGAGTTTCGATTCCGCCTCCCCTTGCGCCGTACCCTTGCCCTCCACTTCCGCGCGCAAGTGACCGAGATCCTCGAAGTTGATCCGCTGATCAATCAGGTAAGGATTCAACTGATTGGCATCGGTGATCTTGCCCGGAGTGCCATCGGGGAGATTGATCCGCGCGAAGATCTCATTGAACGTGGCGGGATCGGTTTTCGGCTTCTGATCTCTCGCCCGGAGCATGTTGAGGAACTCATCCTTTGAACCTGAACCAAACGGCGCGAGGTTGGAATTCAGGATGGTCTTCGCATCCAACTGCCCATCATTCATCTTCTGCAGGAAGGCATTCTGGGTCTGTTTCTGACGCAATTCCTCGGCCTGCTTGGCCAGCCGGATCTGCCGCTCTTCCTCCACGTACTGAGCGGTGATGGCCTGACTTGCATGGTTTTCGGCCTGAACTCTCTGCTCTGGGGTCAATGAGCGGATCGCAGGATCGGTTGAGTCACCTGAGCGAAGAGTGGCTAGCATGTTCGCCGGGTGCATCTGGATCAGGCCCACGACCGAGTTATAGGCCATTTCGGATTTGGCCTTATCCTTCAACTGCTGGCGCTGCTCAGCCGTCAACGACATGGAATCAAACAGCGCGTTGCGTTCGGCCAGTCGCTGAGTAAACAGGTGCGGATTGTTCTGCAGCTCGTTACTGGCGGACTCAATCGAATCCTGCGCAACATTGAGGTTGTTCTGAACCCGGGATGCCGCCTCGAAGCTCATGGCGTTACGCTGCAATTCTTCCCGCAACGCCAACAGGCGATCGGTCATGAACTGCTTGCTTTGCCGGGTCGGGGCTCCTTGAGCCACCTGATTAGCCTGCGCGTCGTAGTCCTTCAGCAGATCAGGGGTGAAATTCGCAGCCCCCGCGGGAGCCCGGAGCTTTCGTTGCTCCAACTGCTGCATCCACGAGGATTGCGTATCCGACAGAGTCTTAGTCGCCCACGTCGCAGCATCGCGCTCGCGCACAGTTTCCTGCGCCTTGACGAGTGCCTGGGCGCCGCTCGCCAGATCATTCAGCCCTTCACCCAATCCGGTGGAAGATGGGGTGACCGGACCGGGCCCTAAACTGGCCCCGGAGACGCTGGTGCGCTGCTGATACTCTGGAATTATTTGAGGCATCAAGCGACCTTGCGGGCCGCGTAGCCCTTCAAGAGATTGCTGCCGGCGAGGAAGTAGCTACTCAGGGCCGCTGACTTGCCCGCGTTCCGCTCAGCCTGGGCCTGTGCCATCAAGCCTGAGGATTTTTGTAGGCCGCCGTAGCGGATATTGAGCGCATCCAACTCAGCATTGATCCCGGACTGATCCAACACTTTCGCGGTTGTTCCTCCCATGCCGCCACCGGCTTGGGCTGCGGTAGCGGCGGCAGTACCAGCGGATTGCCGGGCATCTCGACGTTGGGTTTGCTCATCCGCATAGCCTTGAGAAGATGCGACATGCGCTTGCTGGCCCAAAGCTGCCGCATTGATGTTCGCGGCTCCCTGGTCGTTTTGACCTTGAACGATCGCGCCGCTGGCCGAGATGAGATAAGGCAGGGCTTGCATCAAGCTCTCCGGTAGACAAACTGGTTCGGACAGCCTTCGAAGAATCCCGCCATCGGTTCACCGCGAACGAAGCCTAATAACTCCAACCACTTGCACCCCGGGCCCCGTTGCGCCGTGGTGGCGATCAGCGGTTGATGGTGAACTTCGAGAAAGCGTGCGACATACCGGTGAACGCCGATAAACTGGGCACGCGCCGCGGGAGCGACAAATGACCAGAGCCAGCCCTGGCCCGCATCATCCGCGGCGATGCCCCCACACAGGAGGATCTGACCGGCTCGTATTGTGTACGCAGGCCCCCGAGCCAACAGCAGCTGTCCGTATTGCGGCGTAAGCAGAGCGGGCAGCTGCCCCGTGGGATCCATTTCCAACAGATCCTCGGGTTTGAATGGATCGGCTTTCATGGATAGGTCTTCATGCGTGGCATGATGGCCGCAACCGTAATGGGGACCGGCGCGTCCTGACGGATCTCGATCCGGTTGTCTGTTTCGTAATCGCCGGGGAAATCGATCACGACATCCTTGGAGGTCAGGAAGGGCTCGGGCTTGCCCATGGGGGTGGAGGGACTGCGGGTCGCGATGTCATCCAATTTGCCGCCGAATAGGCCGCATTTACCCAATCCGGTATCCAGAAACCGCACGACCAGTTTGTCGATGCGTTTGATCTTGCCCTGACTCGTGCCGTCCTGGCCTCCCCCTTCCAAGCGCATGGTGACCAACCGACACGGAGCGGCAAGACCTACCTGAACGACACTCGCTGCTCGGGTGAGTGTGATCGACCCGCCCACGACCGTTTGGCTGGGCTGCACCGCACCGTCCGCGAGTATCTGCACCGTCTCCCCTTCCAGATGTCCCAGGTTGCTGATGCGGGTTGCGGGTGAGCCGCTGTACGTGGCCCCGCAATCCACGTAGAACGCATCGGCCTGGGCATCTCCTCCGGATCCATCCTCATCCGCTGACTCCCACGGTCGCTCCATGAATTCAACATAGCGCTTGGTCTGGCCGTTGATGGTGCGTTTGATGATGGCCCACAACTGATCTCGTGACCCATCAATGGAGGCTCCGACACAGATGGATTCCACCGCGACGTTGGTTCCACCTACGGGGTGGCGATGCCAACCGGTCACATCCTGATCCTTGTCGTAGGTAAAGCCGACGAGTTTGCCATTGGAAAGGAATGACCAGACGATGGAGTACGGCTCCTGCTGGAATGCGGTGCCGAGAATTCCCGTGCGGGTGATTCTGTCTGACAGCACCGCAAGGTCGGTCGGAACGAAGCTATCCAACTCCACTCGGTAGTCCAGCCCGAGCAACTTTCGACCTGATCGCTGCACATATAGAAGCGAGGAACCGGCCACGATGGGCACGATCGCGCGCACGCGCTTCTTTGCCGCGGGATCGATCTTGTAATTCTTCGCACTCAGCGGAGAAGTCGTACTGCCTTCGGCAAAGGTAAACTCTCCTCCTCCGGTTCCGATCACGAGCTTCTGCATGGCCTGCATCCACAGGATGTCATTCACATCCTGAGCGGTCAGTTGCAGCCAGATCGCGCAGTCATCGGTGACTTCGTTGAAGAAGTCACCGGCCATGTTTTCGTAGTCGTTGGGAACCGAACCCCAAAATCGCAGTTTCCCCGCCCAGAAGAGGCGATTGCGGAAGAACTTCACGCACGCCGGATATTCAGTCGTGTCGGACCACGCTCCCAAAGACCAGCGAGTAGAGGCGTTGGTAGACCCCACGAGCTTGGCAGGGATTTGCTTCAGCCCACTCTTGCTATCCACAATGACGGTGGCGGTGACGTGGGTCGAATCGGTAAAGGCGGTGATTCGGGCAACTCCATAGGCAGAGTCCTGATACAGCCATTGAACCCCGCTGACGTCTTTGCCGTCATAGGAGGTGCCGTGTTCATGAACGGGCGCGTTGGTGCCGGACGTGGCGGAATTCAGCGCCTTGTAGGTCTTGCCATCGAAACGGACGAGCTCCGCAGCGGTGTAGGCAACATGGACTTCCCATGTGCTGATATTGACGTCTTCGAGCTCCAACCGAACCAGCCGCCCCACATCGGTGGCGGCAAAGAGCGCAGCGGATGCAATGAGCGTGATCGAACCCGTCGAGCCGGAGGCATAGATCGTGGTGGTGGAACTCGAGGGGTCGTTTTGCTCGAGGAAAGGACCGTTGACCGGTTTGTATTCGGTGAAGCTCCAATTCGTATCTGCGTGCCGGGTGAGCTTCTGCGGGGGATAGGTCCGGTAGGCGTTGGCAACGTAGAGCACATCCCCTGACTGCTCGACGTTCAGCGCACAGGTGCCATCGGGATTGGTCAGATCGGCCAGCACGTAGGGGCTCACGATTTCGTACGGAACCCCGCTGTTCAACAACACCCCATCCAAGGTGTAGAACCGGACGTACCGGTCCCCGAACTCCAGGATGAAACACTGGGTGGCGGAGTATTCGAACTTGATCAGCCAGGCGCGTTGGGTCTCATCCTTGATGGGGGAGACGTAGCGGAATCCACCGCGACGCATCGCAGGCCCCTGCACCACCGGCAGAAACCCCTCGATTCGATGGCAGCCGGAGAAGTACTTGGTGAGATCGGTGCGACCGTCGAGGTTCTGGGAGAGTTCGCCGGCATTGAAGCTGGTGAGGATCGGGGACGCTCTCACAGCCGACGCACCGCGAGCCATTCGTTATCGCCCGGGGATTCCGCAGGCACCTCGAGCGCATTCGCCTGCTTCGCCTCAGTGATGGCGCGCTTGTAGGCCGCCATGGCGATCTGACGCTTGGAATCGGACTGGGTCAGCCGCTCACAGCACTCATCCGCAATCCGGGCCGCGAGGCTCTCCGCGAAGTCCGCATCGAACAGGGACGCATCCGTGATGCGCGCGATGTAGCGGATGTGCAGCGGAGCTGCAAGATGGGTCAGGATCTTATCCCCCTCCCGGGACCACAGAGCCGATGAGCCGGATCGGTAGTCGCTGAAGTCAGGGCCGGAGATGAGATCCCCCCCCTCGATGAGCTTCAGGAAGTCATTGGGGACCTGAAACTGACGCGCGTAGTCCGAATCGGGTTGATCAGCCAGTGCGGCCAAGGACGCTCGGCGGATGGCGAACCGCCACCGGTGACGCTTCAATTCCGCATCCCGGATGGGTGCGTAATTGGCGCTGATCGTGCGCGCCCGGTTGTTGTCGTCCGTGAGGGCGATGATGGTATCCGCACCCAGGAGGGTACAGACGCGATTGGCAATGGAAACTTCGCTGGTCATGGCCCGCGAGACTTCAGGGGGCGGGCGACGGAATCAATTGAGCGCGCGGGAGGTGCGACTCACATCCCTGTCCAGATCTTCACTTCGTTTATGGCGAACTTCACCGGAAATTGAGAAGTAGCGCGGGGGTAGAAGAAGATCGTCAGGAAGGCATTGAGAGCACTGCCCATCGCAAGGTCACAGGACCATTGTCCCGTACATGCTGAACTCCAGATGTACTTCGTTGAGACCGCGAGCTGTCCATCGATATATCGATAGACCATATCGGGCGTCCAAACGAGTTGGAATTTATGTTGGGAGCCACCCAATTCCACCGTGTTGTAAAACCCGGAAGAATTCCAGTGATTGTTGCCGGATCCCACCGTTACCTGGTAGTCGGTGGCGTTATACGCACCGCCGTGAATGTTGCTCGTGTATCCGTTACTGCCTGCCGTCAGGGAATTGAAGAACTCGAACATGTCAATTTCAGACGAGTTGAAGGAATTTCCTTCACTCGATCGCGAATAGATCCACCATGCGGGCCACGCTCCCCGGGCGGCGCCATTCTGTCCTGTAGTGGACTGCGGCAGCGTGCAGGTGAGCTCCATGCAGACCGAACTGATCGTCGCGCCATTGATGACGGTCACGCCAGGCTGGAATCCGTCCTTGCTCCAGATTTGACCTGAGGTGATCGGAGGCTGGAACCAGATGAGATTGCCTGCAGACGGACTCACGGTGCCATCCAGTGTGACCGTCGTCCCCGTTGTGGAGACTACCCGCCTGGCCGCAAAGGTCCCGTTGGTGATGTTGGTGTACATCATGCCCGGCTGGACCGCGGCTGGGACGGATGGAAACGTGAGCGTGCTGATACTCGTGCCCGAAGACACGCCGGGGACCACGTAGAATGGCAGAAACTCACAGCGACACAGATTCGGCAGTGTCACGGCCGAACTGAGCGTGACGGTTGTCGCATCGTGAGACACGACTCGAATGCCGGTAGAGGGTGTTCCTAAGCCATCTGCAAACGCGCACAGCATCGAATCGACTACGCCGGTCGTGTCCGTGAAGGTCAGAACGGCGCTGCTGGTCACCGCACCCTGAAGGGTGAGCGGGACGACGTCTGCGCTACCGGTTTCCAGCACTGCCGTCAGCGATAGATCGTTCGCATTGAACGCGTGATTGGTGGTGTTGAATGCAAGGAAGCGCTCGATCTCTTCGTTCTGAACCGAAGTTCCCGACACATCCGCCTGGGCGTTGAAATGGGCAGCCAGGTCCGTCAGGTTGGTAATCGGAATTGTGGTGCCGGAACCCGTAGCCGAGGTGCCAAACAGGAAATCCTGATACACCTGAGCTTGCAACGCGGCGACCGCTTGGGTGAAAGACATCGCGGCCGAGATCCGCGGGAAGGGATTCGTCGGGTTGGTGAGAGTCAGTTGGAGTGCCATATATCCTCAGAAGTAGGTGATGACCACGCAATAGCCATCGCCACCGACGCCGCCGGCTCCAGCCGTGGCGGTGGATGTCAAAGCAGCTCCACCGCCACCACCGCCGCCGCCCCGTGAGCCTGCGCCGCCCGTCCCTGCGGTCGCGTTGGTGGATGAACCGCCCCCTCCACCGCCTTGGCCGGCTGCATACACACCTGTAGTCGCTGGACGTGTGCCGCCGCCCGTGCTCGCACCGCCTCCGGGAGCAGCCGTATTGGTGGGGGAATTGCGCCCACCTGCACCACCGGCAAGACCGGCTGGGCTGGTGGCGAGTCCACCACCCGCACCGCCCCCGGTGGGACCGTTGATTGAGTTACCGCCCGCACCACCCACGGAACTGTTGGCACATGCACCACCACCGCCAGCATTTGACCCGTCGCTGCCTTTCGCGCCCGAAGTTCCACCCGCGCCACCACCGATACCGCCGGCCGTACCGCCACCACCACCGGAGATACCTGCGCTGAATGGACCTGCGCCACCGCCGCCGATGTTGTTGGAAGTCTGCCCGCCCTGCCCCGCGCCGCCGCCGAAGGCCGACACCCACGTACCGAAGGAAGAGGTTCCCCCGCCGCCGCCGTTGCCGCCATTGCCGCCGGATCCCGCAGTGCCTGCGGTGCCTCCAGCGCCGACCGTGACGGTTTCTGAGGTGCCGAGGACCGAGGAGTCAAAGCTGATGTCCTGGAAGAACCCGGCGCCACCCCCCGAGCCTCCGTTGCACGCGGTACCCGAGGCGATTTGTGCGCCTCCTCCTCCACCACCACCACCACCGATCAGAATGACGCGCGTGACCTTGGGAGTGCCGGCGGGTTTGCTCCACGTGCCGGATCCGGCCGCATTCGCAAACACCTGCACGTTAGCTGGACTACCGACCACCAGCGCCTGGCGACTACCATCAGTAGCGAGGTAATGACTGGCATCGGTCGAAGCGCCAGAGAAAGCAGCAACGATGTCGCTGGCTGCAGCGCCAGCGATAGCCGAGGTGCCATTGCCCTTTAAAAGCCCCGTGAGCGTGGCGGCGCCCGTGCCACCGTTCACAACATCGAGAGTTCCTGTAATGGTGGCAACCGCAAGAGATCCGGTGAGCTGAGAGCCATCGACCGTGACCCCGGGAGGTAGTGCTGTCTGCGCCGTGGGAACGGCCGTTGAGCCGCTGGCATTGCCGAGGACGGTGCCCGAAGCCACGGGGGTGATTCCCGTACCACCGACGCCGATGCGGGAAGCCAGTTCCGTGAAATTGAAGTTGATATCGTCAATATCAACCCGATCACTCGCGAAGTTATTTCGGGGCCGCAGCACCCCGGATTGGCTGTCCTGGACTTGGCCGCCAACAACTTTGAGGTCAGCCACGGTTCATCCCTAACCGATCGGATCGCCTTCGACGACTCGAATGTAATTGGTCAGCGCCTCGAGCGCCTGCAGAACAGCCAGGCGGCTCGTGGTCTTGCTGAGGTCCACCTGCACCTCCACGGCCTTGCTGGTCGTGGAGGCCGCTTCAGTCACATCCGTGGGTTGCATCGCCCCCACATTGGCGCCGTAGTAACGGGAGGCCATTACTCACCCCACTGGGCGCGCATGGCGATGGTTCCCGCCGCGGTCGTCGCGGCGGTGAGCGTGAGCACGATGTCGTAGAGAACCCGGGGATCCGAGGCGAGTTGCAGCCGCTGCCACAAGGGCTTCTCGTAGTCAGCCAGTCCGTTGCCCACGCCCGCATCGGTGGGGTCGGCTTCGTGCTGCACTTCCGTGCCGGTCGTGATCGCGGTGGCAATCGAGACCGCCGAGCCGTAGAAGTCCACATCCACCACCGCACCGCCATCGCCGGTCGTGCGGTAGATACCGACATCACCCGCACCTGAGGTGATGGCATCGCAGTACAGCTTCAGGATCTCCCCATACGCATTGGAGGGGATCTGCCCCAGGATGTACTTGGAGCCAATCGAGTCGCCGCTCGCCGCTTCCACGGTCGCAACGAACTGCTTGACGCTCGTGCGGCCAAGACCTGAGTTGGTGGCCAGGCGGGGAAGCGCGTCTCGGTTGGTGATCGCGCCGGATTTTACAGTTACAACACCCATTTCAGTTCACTCCCGCCTTATTGCCCACACCAGATCTTGACTACCTTCTTCTCTTCGATCCGGGTCGCGCCGGCTGAAAGCTTGGCGTAAACCTGGTAGGGAAGGCCCTGGATGTCATTGCGCACACTCACGTCGGTCTGGATGTCGTTCCAGAGCATGAGTGTCATGCCGGATTTCACCCAGAAAGGCACAGCGCGCGAAGTCCCGGACTGATCGTCCGTACCTTCCGTGGTCGCCCAGGGACGCTCAGTCCGGGACT
>Ga0207694_10000334_pt1 | contig 44470 bp, 76 predicted proteins | sample KBSC34metaG_FD_184353 | JGI IMG/M metagenome (GOLD analysis project Ga0207694, IMG submission 184353) | Corn rhizosphere microbial communities from Kellogg Biological Station, Michigan, USA - KBS C3-4 metaG (SPAdes) (version 2) | ecosystem: Host-associated > Plants > Roots > Rhizosphere > Soil... | reverse complement strand
CGCCGGATTAGCACAGCGGTAGTGCAGCGGTTTTGTAAACCGAAACGTGTTGCTGCACGCACAGGCCTGAAACCCGCAGAAATCATAGCTTTTCTTCGCCTGCCGCGCTGGCAAACCGCTGCTCTTGTGCCCCGCCTTGTACACCCCCGAACTTTGCCACCTTTGCTTCCTCAGGTGTGAGGAATGCGAGGTAGCGTTCGGTGACTGAGATCGAGCTGTGCCCCATCTCGCCCTGTAGGTCATAGATGCTTCCCCGCCGATTCCGGAGGTATTCGACCGCGAAGAGGTGGCGGAAATCGTGGTGGCTGAAGGGGTGGAACTCGCGCTTCTCCTGTGCCGCTTTTCGTGCCGTCCGCCGCATGATGCCCCCGATCCGGCTGGAGACGTTCGCCATCTGCGCGCCCTTACCCTGCCAGAAGGCCCATGGCTTGCCGATATAGGCCGGCTGGCGGTCGACGATCATCTCACCGAGAGCGGTCAGCGGCACGGCGCGCGTCTTGTCGCCTTTGCCCGCATTGACGGTGATCACGCGCTCCTTGCGGTCGATGTCGACGCGGCGCAGGTTGGTCACCTCATCCAGCCGCAACCCCGTCTCGCGGGTGAACTCGCACATGTCGCGCATCCGGGCCGCCATGGTCGGGAAGATCAGATCCATGGTTGCCTGCTGGGGCAGGACGATACGCACCTGGCGCTCTGGCACGATGCGCTTGCGGTTGATCTCGGTGGCCGGATTGTCGGTGATCAACCCCTCGTCAATCGCGTGATTGAGAACGCTGGACAGGGCCGTCAGGTCGCGGCGGATTGTCGCGTTCTTCACGCCAGCACGGCGCCGGCTCTTGATCATGTCCTTCAGCGTATCCGCAGTGATCTGCTGGACGTTCAGGCCATCGAGATAGGAACGCATCTGGCGCAGGCTGGTCGCGTAGCGCTTGAAGGTTCGCTCCCCGATGCTGCCGGCCGCGGCCTCGCTCCACGACACGACGGTTTCCGGCCATGTCTTTGGCCCGGCAATTCCATAGACAGCCTGATCCTCGACGCTCTCGCGCAGGGCCTTCAGGCGCTTTTCCGCGATCCGCTCAGAACGAGTTCGTAGGCTCTGTCGATACTCGACCCCCGCGACCTTGAAACGCGCCCAATAGATGCCTTCACGGACGTAGAGGTTTTTCGACATGGCACATTCCTGTTGATCCGCGTCACCCAGGACCGAAGATCCGGCACGACGAAAAGCCATCTGCCGGCGGGCTTCGAAGCGCCGGGGATCGACGGCGCGAGTTCCTGAAGCGTGCGCTTCGAGAGCCCGGTGATCAAGGCGGCTTGCGCGATGCCGCATCGCTCTGCTTCAGCCATCAATCACCTCGCTGGGAGGAAGGAGCCGAGCGGATGGCGGCGCCCCGGAGAGCATCGCCAGCTTCGGCCGCCTCCTCATAGGTGGTCGGCCTGCGCAACAGCCTAGCATCGAAAATCTGCTGAAGCCGCGCATCCATCTCGGCGGCGACCTCTCGGCGAGCCTTCGATTTGCTGGCGGCCCACTCCTTGCGGATCGTATCGATGGCGCTGATCGTGTCGCCCACGCCGCGACGCCAGATGATCGCAGCGCGCTCTCCCTCCTCCGCCCGCACCTGCTCCTCGCGAGAGAAGGCATCATCGTTGGTGCGCCCAATCCCGTCCGCCTCGCCCGCAGAATACCCTTCATGCCAAGCCATGTGCTCGACAAGGGCGATCGTCTCGCAATCCTCTGGTGTAAGGCGGCCGGCCAGATCGGTTATCGAAACGCGCCTCTCGGAAGCCAGGGCTTCCACGATTGCGCGCTTCATCGCCGGGTCCACCAGCATCGCCCGCGCCTGCTCCTCGGGGGTCATGGGCGGGGCTCCTTCTCCAAGAGCGCCCGGACGGCGAGGCCGAGGGGAGACCATGCCCACCCCTTGGGATCAGTTGGGTGGTCCATGATCAAATCATGATGCAGGAACTGAAGCGCGGCACCGGCTGGGCAGTTACCGTCTTCCTCCTTCATGATGCGTTCGCGTGCCATCGGCGAAAGCTGCGAGGCAATATGTCGCGGATCAGACATGCTTGCGGACCTCCCTGCCAAGCTCGGTAAGAACCTCAAAACCACCGCCGATCGGATGGGCGAGGCGAAACGGAAGCTGTGCCCAATGGCGCACCTTCGCGTGCCGATAGATCGCTCGCCATTTCTTCGGACGGTCGATTGCCATCGCGAGCAGCAAGCGCTTCTGCGCCTTCGTCAGCCCCCGCGCCACGGTTTGCGGATCGCGATCGGTCTCAGTTGCCACAGCCGAACTCCTTGCAGCGGGCGATGACTTCGGCCTGCTCGGGCGTGTCGCCATAGTCGCAGTCGCCGCAGACCTCGCATTCGTGGACCGATGTCGAGCATGAGCAATCCTTGCCCATCTCCTCGCAGCCGACGTTGCGACCGCCCAGGAACTTCCATCGATGTCCAACCTCGCTGCATGGCGCGGCGGCGAGGGACCGCTTGATCAGCGCAACCCGGGCTTCCGCTTCCAGAAGTTGCTCATGCAGATCACGCATCGCCCAAGCCCTCCGCGCGAGGGGTGGCACGAAGAGCGGCGCCCCGGCCCAGCACTTCCTGATTGCGCGTCCTGACGAACGGCACGAAATCGGCGCCCTCGTACTTCATAGCGGATGACGATTGCGCTTCGACGATCTGGATCACATCCTCGTCGCCCGCATTGCGCAGGGCCTCCGTGATCGCCCGCTCTCGCGTCGAACATCCGCCAGCTAGTTCGTAGCAGTCGTCGCCGACGATCCCGGCCCACCATTCCCATGCGCTCGGCATCACTCTCCGCCCTCCCCGCTCTGGGGCTGATCGGTTTCGGTTATGGGCTGTGACAGCCAGCTATCCGGGTTTGCCTGCGTCGCGAAAGACCGCGCAACCTTCATCCCATCCGGCTGATCGAGGGCGGCGCGGGCCTCTCGACGCGCTTCATCAAGGGCCTCAAGCGCCTCCATGGCGTTATCCACGTCGATCATCCGGAGATAGGTTTCCTGGCTCCGGGTAGCGCACAGATTATCGCAGGCCGTCTCTAGCTTCTGAAGCGCCGACCGCAGCCCATCGGACGCAGGGGCGGAGAGATTGTCACGAGCTAGTCGGACGACTTCGAGCGCCACGTCACGCAATTTGGCCCGGTTCAATGTCACCAAATCATTGGGATTGAGTGCAGCCTCCTCGCATTTCCAAGCTAGCATGACCGCGATCTCTTCGACCTGGTTACCGTAGCTCTCCCCACTCCCCGCCACGGATGCGGGGCCTGAGGGGCGCAGGGCGTCGGGGGAAGTGGAGAGCGCAGGATGCGAGAATTTCCCTCCTCCGGCCGGGCCGTCGCAGTCCGTATGATCAGGGTCACCGCTCGGCAGCGTCGGCAAGTCGGCGTTCACCATCGCGCACCAAATTAGCGCGGCGGTGCGGTGATAGGCGCCGTCGTCAAACAATCCCGCCAGATATAGTCCTGCACTGGCGATCATCTCCTCAGTCGGCTCGACCGGCACCCAGCGGCACTCCCCACCCTGCGCGGGCGGGGTGAGCGAGAGCAGCGTCTGGACGTTCTCTACCCGGCGCAGAAACTGGCGGGCTAACATACTCAGGTCGCTGTCAGGGTCTTGGTTGGGGTCGTCCAGAACGTGGCCGGCTAGCCTGAGCGCGTGCTCATACTCCCCGGTAGGATTGGCATAGAACGCTTCCATCTGCTCGCGGGCCGGCTGGGTCATTTCCTATTCCTCTTCGCAGCTTTGCGAGCGGCCTTCACCTTGGCGCGCTTGTTGGCCGGAACGCCCTGAGCCTTCCGCTGAACGGCTTTGCGGAAATGCCGGGCATAGACATCGGGCTGTACGTAATCACCGTGCATGCCGAGCAAAGCCGCTGCGGCTATGCCAAGACCGAGCCCCTTCACGCCCCACCTCCCTCGATCATCGCGATAATGGCGTCGGCCTTGGCGAGGGCGATTGCGGTTTGCTCGTCAGCTTTTGCCTTCGCGTCGCGGTACTCGTGGAAGCCTTCTGAGCCCGGTCGCGCTAATTCGTCAGCCAGTTGGAACGCCGTGGGGCTGATCACCCTCGCCATCGCCTCTCGGTCAGGCGTGTGGCGGAGACGGTGGCGGGCGAGAAGCTGGACAATTGGGTCATCGTCACGAGCGCCACGCTCTATCTCGCGGCGAATCATCGCTTGGATGGCGACCGTGGCCCCATACCGGAAGCGGCCATAGATGTCAGCAGCCGCGCTCCTATCGCAAGGAAGCACCTCCACAGGCGCTGCTTGGGTCATCTCAGCCATCCTTCAGGCAATCGGGGAGGTTGCTGTACGGCGTGCGCTCGGGGTTCAGCGTGCCGAGGCAGTAGGGCTTCCACGCAAAGCCGTTGATGCAGCGGCCTTGGCGGAATCCGGAGCAGCGGTGTGCGGTGGCTTGTTCGGAGGCCCAGAGGATCACGTGCGGTTCCTCCACAGGCCCCTCCCCCTGCGTGACAACCTCGGGCGGGTTGGGATGGGTCATGAGCCCTGCTCCGGAAACATCTTGTTCAGGTGATCACGAAGCGCCAGTAATTCACTGTGCGGCACCTGCACCGACACGATGTCTTGGCCTTCCTCGTTTTCACGCAGTGTGTCGCGCTCGTAGAACCAGAAGTACCCAGATCCGTCTTGATCGCCGTATCCGCTAACACGAATGTTCAGATTACCGGGTTCAAACCCGAATGCACTGGAGCGTTTCATGCCAACTTCTCCAGTTCTACATCAGCGCTCTCAACCATTTCACGGGCGCGCTTCAGCAAGTGATGGGATTCATGCTCGGCATGCTGCTCACGAAGGACGGCATCGATCAGGTCGTAAGCCTGACCGAGACGGCCATCCTTCCATCCGCCCGTGCCTTCGTAGACGGCGCGATCCCTCACCACGGCCACACCTGTGCGACAACAGCGACGCCGAGGGCCATGAACAGGCCGCACGTGCCGTATACCCACAGCGTGCTCACAGCTCGTCAACCGAAACGGTGGCGTTGAAAGCGTCGCGGCGAGCGATGAACTCTTCGCGGGTGAAGCGGGCCTGCGCGTCGAGAACAAGGTTCTCAAGATCGTCGCTGGTTTCAAATTGCTGCGTCATAGCTTGCCTCCGTAACCTATATCGCTTATCTAAACCGATATTGGTTATGCGTCAATAAGCGATATAGGAAATAAGATGCAGCTTGCAGAAAAAGTGATATCGGATAGTGGCGCCAAGATGGGACGCCCTCCGCTGAACCGCGACGACGAAACCAAGACGACGCTTGTCCGGCTGGAGGCGTCTGTCATGGCGCGCCTCGACAAGCTGGCAGGTCCGAACCGTCGCGGCGCCGCAATCCGCGAAGCCGTCGAGGAATGGCTATCCAAGCGCGAGACCTGACCCATCACCCCTCCCCACGGGCGAGACGGGCGCGGGCGAACAGGGTGAGAATCGCGTCTGCCTGATGCTCGCGCTGCCGCTGCCGCACATGGGCATTCGCGTCGCTGTTGCTCTCGAACTCCAACGCTAGGCCGTCGTCATAAGTGAGCGTGTGGGTTGCCTCGCCATCGACAAGCCGTGTCAGGCGGATCGTATAGCTCCACGGATATTCGGTCTGGCAGATCGTGTCCGCGATTTGGTCGCGCGTCGGCATCTCAGTCACGGCTATCCTCCTTGGTGAGAGCTTCATGCGTCCGATCGCGAGCCGCCTTTGCCTCGATCCACATCGAATGCATGTCGCCGTGGAGAGTGATCAGGTGGAAGTCGCTCCGTGCCTGGGTCAACGCCTCCCGCATCTCCCCCACCCGCGCGGAGGCGGCGTCCCGCTCCCCCTCCAACTCCGCAATCTTCGCGTGGAGGGCGTCGATGGCGTCGGCGGCTTCGTCCCCGTCCTGATTGCGACGGCGGCCCATATCGATCGGCTTCCGCAGCCGCTCCACAAGCGCTCGCAACCCGCTGATTTCCACCGGCGTCACAACGCACCTCCGCGATGAAAATAGCCCTTGCTTTCGTACACGAAAGGCGTACAAACAATCTCAGCGGATGGAACAGCCAACCGCGATAGGTACGGAGACCTTAGATGACCCATCCGCTGCTCGACCCGCACAGCTTCTCGCACTTCGGCGGGGATGTCAGCAAGGCGACCCAGGCGAAGTATGACGCTCGCAAGATCGAGAACGCCAAGAACCTCGCCGCATTTGAGGTTGGTATGCTGGTGAAGCCCTTCAAGGGCTACGATCGCAACATCGGCCCGAACGGACAGATGATCACCGCCATCAATGGTGATCATATCACGCTCTCGAACGGTCGCACCTACGCCGCTGGCTTCCTCACGATCGCCTGAAAGGATTCCGTGATGACCTATTTTGAGCAACTCGCCTCGATCACCGCTGAAATCGTCCCGGTCCTGAAGCCCGAGTTCGACGCCGAGCGCTACGCCGCCGGGATGCTCGACGAGGCCGACGAGGACGAGACCAACTTCGAAGTTCGCGGCCTCCACACCAAGACCGGCGCTCCGCACGCCTTCTCGATCTGATGAAGACGCTCTACGCAGCTTGCATCGCACGCCTCGGGCTATCCCAGTCTGAGGCCGCTGATCTGCATGGCGTTCGCCACGACACGGTGAAGTCGTGGTGCGCAGGCCGCCGCACGGTTCCAGACAACGCGTGGTCGGACCTGCGTGTATACGAGGCGCAGATCGTTGACCGCTCGGAAGCAATCCGCGAGGCATGGGAAGATGCTGGCGAGATCCGCGATATTGAAGCGACGGTTGCTGATCATGCTGGGCTGATGGCGCTCGCGGATTTCTTGCTGAGCACGGATGATGTGCCACCTGTGTCGGTGGAGCTGACGACCTGATTTCGACCGCGTTCATGCCACGGCTCCAAAAAGCTGGCGTTGGCGCTGAGCGGCTTCGATGCGGCGGCAGGCGGCGTCGAAATAGATCGGCTCGCATTCGATGCCGATGAACGGATGTCCTGCCAGCACTGCCGCGATGCCGGTCGAGCCCGCACCCATGTAGGGATCAAGTATCAGCCCACCTTGAGGCACACGGGCCTGTGTGATGGTCCATGACATGAGATCGACGGGCTTCTGGGTCGGATGATGGCGAGGTACTGCCGCCTGACCGACGCGCTCATTTCTCGTCTCGTATCCTCCAGCGATGCAAAGCCCATTCCACAGGTGGCGAAAAATACGGAGCGGGCGTTCGCGCTGATTGAGCCACGCAGCCTCACCATCGCCCTGAAGACGAACCATGCCGTTCGGTACTTTATCCCAGCACAGCCATGAACCTTCGGGGAGCCGATCTGCGAACTTGTGGGCGCCCCAAAGCGCCACGATATCTGCCATCGACAAGAGCGGCGATGGATCGAACGGCTTGTCATCGCCTTGGATCGCCGGATACGCCCGATCAGTAGGATGATATTTGCCGCCTCCTGGAAGTTTGGAAATTCGGCGCTTGCCCATTTTGACCTTCAAGGCCTGACCATAAGGCGGGTCGCTGATAATCGCAGCCGGACGCGGCAGATCGTCCACCTCCTCCCATTCGGCGAGATAGAGCGTCGCATTGCCGATCTGCACAAACCTCTCCCCCGGCGTCATTGGGCTGACCTCGCGCGGAGGGTGGAGCGAACCTCCATCCAGAGCTTGCCGAGCATGTTCTGCCCGTCGCGGTTCGGACCCCAGCCCCAGAAGTCATCGCGCCAGCTATTTTCGACCAGTTCACGCTCGCCGGTCGCGAGGAGTTTGCGACGGACATATTCATGCTGATCGGCCTTCAGGCGCAGGATCTCCCGCATCTCGCCGACCTTGATGTCGTCCCAATAATCGATCTGATGAACCTTGTTGCCCTGCGCAATCCGAAAGGCGTCATGCGCAGATGCCGCGTTCATGATCTTCTGAGCCAACGCATCGGCGGAGTAGCCTCCGGCGAGGAAGAAGCGGCGCCAGTGATACATGTGCTCGCTGGTCATGAAGGTGTATGGGCCCCAGCGCACGTTGAACGCCGAGAAATTCGAGAGGACGTAGAAGTCCTGCTCATAGAAGCACACGCGCTCCGGTGTATCGAGGCCATGGCATTCGATGTCGGACATAGGGGTTTCCAATCCCACGAGGTTCTCGGACGGGGTCATGCGGGCTGATCCTCTTCGCGATGACTGAAAAATACCGTCCGGTCGGGCGCCTGGATGGTGTAGCTGTCCTGATCCGCCTCGATACGCAGCCGCTCCGCCAAGGTCTCAGCATGCTGCCAAAGCTCATCGGGCGTGAGGGGAAAGCGCGGGTAGTTAATCAACCCGACGATGTAGCCTTCCTCCTCGCCGTTCCGATAAATGAAGTTCGTCGGCGTGCAGGTGACGCAGAAGCCGATCTCATCGCAGTATGTGCGGCATTGATCCTCGATGTCAGCCGCGCGCCCGGCGATGAAGATGCTGATTGGGTAGCTGATAGCTTCGCGCCGGATCATGCTGCTTCTCCGCACCAGGTGCCGCACTCAGCGTCCATCTCAGGATCGTTGTCGAACAGGCCGCCGGCGAACAGATCGGGCTGCGTGCGGACATCACGGATCAGTTCGGCATAGCTGTATTCGGTGACGAACTGCCCCTTACCGATGACCTCCATGTCCGCCCACCACTGCAGCGTGCCCGGCTTGGTGCGCTCAATCTCCCACAGCTTGGCCCGCGCCTTAAGCATGCAGCCATCGCAGTTGCCCTCGAAGCCGAAGAGGCCCAGATCGAAGCCTTGGGGGAGCAGCATAGCCAGGGCGTTGCCGCCGAGCGTCCGACAGGCCTCGACCACCTCGCTGATCGAAAGCTTACCGAACCAGAAGCGGAACACGTCGCGCTGGCTGGCCTTTGCGTCATCCAGCGGCAGAACGTTGGTCCACGCCTCCTTGTTCGGCTTGCGTGATTTCGCGACCCGGTGCTGCTCATCATGGCGCAGGCCGACGATGTTAACCCAGTTCTTATAGCCGCGCGCCTGCATGAACCACTTCATGACGCGCACCTTCAACTCGGCGGTGCACCAGCGCATGACTGCGTTCGGGGTATATTGCTTATCCCGGATCAGTGCCTCGAAAGGCTCACCAGCGCGGGATGCCGTCTCGAACGTCACTTCCTCGAAGCGCTCTTCGATCGGCCGCGAAACCTTGCGCGAACGGAATTCGACCCAGTGGATAGGCACGCCCCAGCGCGCCTGACACTCATGAACGAAGCGAAGGGTTTCCTCGCGCTCCTTGCCGGTGTTGGCAAAGACGACGTGAACGTCAGGCGGGAATGCGCCGCCATGCGCGTCCAGCATCATCTTGAGCATGTAGGCCGACGTGCGTCCGCCCGAGAAGCTGATCAGCGCCGGGCCCTGAATGAAATACGGGTTTGTCACCGCCCCGCTCCCCAAACCACGCCCGCCGCAACCGCCGGCACCAGGATCACGCTCATGGCTGCACCTGTTCGACCATCGCGACATAAGGCCCCGCACTCTTCTGATCGGCAAGAGACACAAGGGTTTCCTGCTTTTTCTTAATTCTATGGAGGCGAAAGTATTCTTTTCGCGATTTGTTATTGATTTTTTCGCGCTCTTTATGGCGCTTACGCGAACAGATTAGACATCTGCGCCGTTTCCCATTTTCCACTAACGTTAGTGGGTGGCCGCATGCCGCATGCGTCTTATTATGCAATGGATGCCTGCGCCGAGCGACCATGTCTGCTGAATTGTCCGCAGCAGAGCCGATGCGTAAATGCGCCGGATTGACGCATGCAGGATTATCGCAGGAATGTAGGGCGAGTTCATAGCCTTCCATGCGGCCATGATGGGCAATGCAACTTACCCGATGCGCATATCGAGAGAGCCCATCGATCCAGTAAGTTCCATATCCTTTATGGTTGCGATACCCTTTCCACTCCCAGCAATCATCGGGGCCGCGCTTATCGACTTTGGCCCAAAAGCGCCCATCAAGAACATAGGTCATTGCGACACCAATCCCCAAACGAGGAGAAGTCCGAGACCCAGGCCGCAGATTAGGTACTGCCAGAGCGGCGTCGTGCGCGGGCCGTATAGAGGCTCGATGGGCATCTTCTGATGCTCGCGCTCGGTCTGCGTGCGGCGGACGTGATCGGCCCAGCCGAAATGGTGGGGATGGTGGAACATCAGGCGAAGTCCTCCTCACGGAAGCCGGTTCTGATTTCCCATTCCGGGCGATCGTCAGAATCCTCGCTGATGGGGCAATCCGTGCCTTGGCAGGTCTCCATCAAGAGGTGGCGAAGAGCCTGGGCGTCCCACCATGCGTTGTGCTGGACGGCGCCTTCCAAGGTCGTCGGATAGCAATCGACGTTGTGCACTTCGAAGCCTATCGCCGGGTAATCCGTGGAGACCCACTCGCCGTCTGGACTTGTCGAGAGGACGGTGCAGAATCGCCCGATATCGACAGGGCTATCGGCGATGATGATGGGATGCTGGTCGCTTCCAACGAAATCGCGCAGCAGGCTTCCCCAATCGTTGACGTAAGCAACTGTGTGACCGACTGGCAATTGGATGTGCACCAGCGGCCAGACGTTCATCAGAACCCACGACGACAGATCCTCAGGCTTGTCCGCGATGCACAGGTAGATGGATCTGCCATCCTCGCGGATCAGCGCCATGCTCAAAAGCTGGCCGCCGTGTCCATTGAACTCGCAGTCGATGAAGTAGCGCATCACCCTTCCTCCCCGGACTTGGAGCGCTCGGCGAGGAGGGTCCCTTCCCTCAGGCGCCAAGCCTCTGCGGCGTCGCGGACGTTCCAAGGAAGCTCTGCGACCGTGCAGCCCCATTCAGCCGCCTTGTCCTGATCGCGCTTGGCCTCCGTCGTGGCGGCGAAGAACGCATCCTTGGCTGCGTACTGCTCGGCGGTGTCGTTCCACTCGCGCTCGAACCGGTCGAAACTGAACCGGACGTACCAAGGCGCGTCGGGATCGGCTTCGATCGCCTGAGGCTCAACCGCATGCAGCGGGAACGTCGGGGCGTCGGTGGTGAAGTGATGACGGGCGTCCATTATGCATCCTCCTTCACGAAGGCCTTGCGCTGCATCTCGGGCAACTTGGCGTAGGCGAGACCGACATCGGAGGTGGGGTCTGCACCGGCAGCGGCATTGATGAGCGCTGTCAGAGCAGGCACGTCGCGATGATCTTTTTCCCACCGCATCGCGTCTTCCAGCGCCTCCACCAATTCATCCTTGGTGGACGGATCGGCCTCGTCGCCGATCAGTTCTTCGATATCGCTCTTCAGGCGCCGATAGGCATACCATGCATCCCAAAGCCCGCTCTTGAACTCGTCAATCGCAGCCTCTTCGATTGTCAGATCGCTGAGATGCTTCGCCTGACAGGCCACGGCGGTTGAAAGAATTGCGGCATTCCTTTCGGCCACATCAGCCTCTGCGACTGCCAGCGCCTCCTCTTTGGTCGCATAGGCGTTCGGCTCGGACACCATGTGCCCACCGCCTTTACTGGTGTAGCATTTGTATTGGACACTCGCGTCCCACGCGAATTCGGGCAGGTTGATTTCCAGCCCGGTGATCTTGCGAGCGTAGGCGACGCCCTTGTACGCCTGATATTTCAGGCTGGGCAAATCATGGCTCGACACGTATCCCGGCGTACAACGCTTGCAGCCTGTCGTGATAACCGAACCGGCAGGCGTCGTGATCGTCCACTTGCGGGTGTTCAGACAATCCGGGCAATCGAACTGGCGCGTTTCGCCCTCTATGCCGGGGGTCCAGATGGTATCGCCGATCGCGAAACGCGGTGTCGGTGCGTCGCTCATAGATTTTACTCCGCAGCGATAAGGTGAAAGGTTGAGCCCCGAGCAGAAAACAGGGAGGGCGCTCGGGGCTCTCCGACGCTGGGGGAAGCGTCGGAACGGTGAAACTCAGCCCACGCAAGGCACGCAGCCTCGTCGTCAGGGCGTTCGTGAAGATCGGACTTCACCCACGATCCAAAGCCATCGCAGTCTGGGCACGAGCCGTAATCGCCCTGCCCGGTGCCGCAGCATTCGCCGCAGACCTCGCGATCGGGATCGACCATGGCGCGCTCGCGGGCGATGCGCTGAATGGATTGGCGGGCGGGGGTCACGCCGGCACCAGATCACGAAGCCAAAACCAATCGCTGTCGCCGTTTTCGAAGCGCACCATCGCCTCGCGGGGATGATACGATGAAAACCGAGCAAACCCGGTGACCATGGCGCTCATGCCTTCACCAATCTTGCGATCAATGCTGGCTGCGTTGCAGCACACCTCATCGCCTTCGATCAGATTCTGAGCCATCGTTGAAACTCCCAATCCTGTGTCTCGGGGTGTGGGGGCACAATAATCACGCTGTGTGAATAATGGCAAGCCTTATTTCACGTGCTGTGAATTTATTTTCGATGCGGCGATTCGCCACCCTGACCCCGCCAGCCGCGCAGACACGGAAAACCCCGCCTCGATGGGAGACGGGGGTCAGCGAACTACCGGAGATTATGCGGTGGTTGGGTTAGGCCGTTTTCGCCAGACTGTAGAGCGCGATGCCCACGCACCCCGCGATACCGAGCATCATAAGGCTGATATAGATTTCGCCGAAGGGATCTGGCAGCGGAGGCCGCCACCGCAAGCTGCACGTGAAGATCAACATGGCTGAGATGATGCCAGCTGGCCTTTTAGGAACGCGGTTAAAAAGAGTGTCAAGACTCTTTCCGACACCTTCAAGCGGACCGGCTGGCATCAGTGTCGGCGGCTCTGTGCCATGTGCGCAGCGATCGTGCCAGCCGTCGCGGAAATCGTCATAAGGACAAGTCCTGTGTCCTTACCCGCTTGCTGCCAGGCAGGAACAAAGCTTCCGCCTATCGCCAGTATCGCTCCAACCAAAGCGGCCACGCTAACCGCTGCTATAACGGTGAACCACCCCGAAATCGGTCTCGCCTTGGCTTTTCTCATGGTCACATCAGAAAACCTGATCTCGCTAGAAGCTGCTTCTGCATATAGGCTAAAGGTTTCCGCCTTCCTAGCGTTGCCAAAATCTGAAAAACGAAGCGCTGGCCCAGCGGATTGCGACCCGCCGGGCATATGGGAACGCCGATCAATGACGGCCTCAGTCAGCATCGTTATCTCCAGTCGGCTGAGCCGTTTTCTGCATCTCTTGCAACGCCAAAACCAAGTGCTCCAGAGCCATATCGCTCAGCACCAGATTTATCACTGGACGCATGGCGGGCAACCCAGCGGATGGGTCGGGATTGAACACGACTTCTCCGAAGGCGATGCGGTGAATGCCCCCGGCCCGAGCGTTGCCGAGTACGCCATCTACGAAATACGAAGGGACGTTATGCCATATAACCGGCAGGTCGGCGCGCTTCTCTGTTTCGTCGGTCATTCGTTACTCCATCCCGTCCTTCGTCCAGCGCGTCACGGACAGGCCTTAGCGGTGTCCGCGATGATATCAGGGTGGTTGTAGAACTGCGCTAGCCGCTTAGCTCCAGCGCAATCGCCAGATGCGATCAGATCACCCACTTTGGCGTAGGCGGCAGCGCGACGGTTCGCGGCCCCTTGGGCATTCTCCGCTTCAATCTGCTCTTGCTGCAATTTCAAGGCGCGAGCCCGTTCAAACGCATCCGAAAAAGTTTGCCCAGGGTTGGGCTGGTTCAGGAGCGCCCCATAGTCAGGCCCGGCCGGCGCTGGGGCGGCAGCTGGAGGGGGTGTGCTGCCATAGGTGTCGCAATGCACTTGATTGAACACAGGATAGCAGTTGGTCGTGGCCAGCTGCATTAGAATGAGCCCCAGCATATAAGCACCCCCTATTGCGAGACAGATTTTTTCGGCCGCCCCCGTTGTCTCTTCTGCGGTTTGGGCTCGATCTCAGCCATGCCCCGACGCTCGATCTGAGCCATGGCAGCGCGCACCTTGGCCGCTTTTTCAACGGGAACACCGCGAATGTCGCCCACGTAGATAAAATCCAGCGTCACACCATACGTGAGCGCGATCCCCATCGCCCCATCCAGATCCGGCCGGTTCCTGCTGAGGTAATTCGAGAAGCGATTGGCAGCCAGGCCGGCATTCCCCGCAAACTCCGCCTTGGTCGGTATCCCCGACGCAAGCCATATGGCTTCCAATCGCTTGGCGATTTGGTCTGGGTGGGCCTCTGGCGGCATCGAAAAAGCTTCTGGCATCGCCCACATTGCATCACGCGGCGTGAAGCGGCGCAATTCACACAGAGCACTTGACTGGGTATTCACACTGTGTGAATATCGGCAGATGGACAAGCCGAACCTGATCGATAGCCTTGGCGGCTCCGGCGTAGTTGCTGGAGAGCTTTCGCTAAAAACGAACCGCGTCTCGATGTGGCGCGATCGTGGAGTTCCGTGGCGCTGGCGTCCCCGGATTGCAGAACTGGCGCGAGAAAAGGGCGTGCAGATTCCTGCGGATTTTCTCGCGCCAGAAATGGCTGCGTGATGTCAGGCGCCGCGCTTCGCAGTGATGGGAACCACGACAGGAGAGAATTCCGCCAGGAGAATTTGCTCTGCCTGCCATTCTCGCATCGCGTTGCGCCCAGCAAAGATAATGGCGCTAAAAAGGGCTGGCGACATGACATATTCGACGCTGGCTTTTTCGTCCTGCAGTCTGACGTAGCCAGCCGCGAATTTGATAGTTGGAATAGCTTCGACGAGCAACGTACGCATGGCCCAACTCCCGACTCGGAAAGCGGGACGCTCGCATGGTTCACCCCGATAGCGCTATCGTTCCGTAGTCTAATCGGGCGATATTTTTCGTCCATTGTGGCGCTTAACTGCGGGGCCTCGGTATGAGCTGGAGGGCTGAATGGTGGCTTCATGTGGCCCTCGCGATCCTGATCGGATTCGGCTTGGTATGGATTTCCCTGTCTTTTGTAGACTGGAATTTCACAGCGCTTTTTAAAGACCGGTTAGGCCGCTTTATTTTCCTTGATTTCGGCTGCTTGGCGTCGGGTGCCTCATGGTATTTCCTACGGAGGTCAGCATGATCCCTGTCCTGATCTACTTCGGGATTTGCATCGCCTTTTACGGTGCGCTGTTCCTCGACAGCTACATTTGGAAGTTGCGCGAGCGCCGCAATCACGCGCCTCGCCACTGCGCTGAACTGCTGCGGGCCAGGAAAAAGCGTCTCATCCATTCCCGACCATCTACTTCGCAGGTGCGGTAAAGATCATGACTGATGCGAACAGAACAAAGCAGGATGTTGTTTCTCAGCAGGAGCGGATGCTGCGGCTCGCCGAGCGGGATTATGGCCTGACACTGGCCGCCCTGAAGGCTGAGACCGGCATTCCCAAGGAAACGCTCGCATCGTGGAAGCGCGATGTTGCAATGCCGGCATGGGCTCTCGTTGCCCTGTCGCGTGCGATCCCTGACGAACTGGTCTCGCTGATGTTCGAACCGGCCGGAAAGGTCGTGTCGTCGATCGAGGCTGGTGACGAAGTTCTGGACGATCTCGCCGAGGAAGCGGCTGAGTACGTCGCCGAATATACCCGCGCCCGCAGCCCCAACAGCCCCGGTGGTGCGCAGATCATCCCCATGGAGCGCGCCAAGCTGAGCGAGACCGCTCGCCGGGTCGGCGCCAAGGCGAGGTTGGTACGATGAGCCAGCATTGCCCTACCTGCGGGAATAAGCTTCCCAAGAATTTCCCGACGTGGCGCCGCTGGACAGCGGAAGAAGACGCGATCGTCCGTGAGTTCTCCGCGCGGGGGCCTGAGTGGATTCATCGGCACCGTCTGCAGAACCGATCGATGGATGCCATCAATGCACGTCGTCAGACACTGGAGCGAGTGGAGGGCGTCCGCCTTCCCCGCCTCTATCGTGTCCAGCCGCTCAAGGTCGTGTCGCCGATTGATTTCAGCCGAGACGGCAATCCCATCCGCTTCGAAGGAGCATCGAAATGACCGGAGCCGTTATCGCCGGACTGTCGGCGTATGCCTTGCTTTGCACGTTCGTGATGGCCGGTGCGATCTACAAGGCCTTCGCCAATCACAAGATGCTGTCCCAGGCGCTCTGGCGCGAGGCCACGCTTGCCCATCTGCTGACCCGTCGCCGGCACCGCGAAGAGGGCTTGCCCCAGCCGCGCGCCGCGAACGGCCAATTCACCGCAGCCTGAAAACCAAAAGAGGGCGGCCAACCCCGCGAAAGGCGCCGCCCTCAAATTCCCGAAGGAGCAAGAGGACTATGACATCTCGAACGGAAATCAGCAAGATCGAAGGCTTTCTGCGCCGCAACCCCGGCTGCACCTTCGTTTTCCATCGCGAAACTGGCTTTTGCAAATCTGAGTTTCAGGTCGGTGTCCCCTCCGCCGACATCCGTCATGGCGGCCTGATCTGGGGCAATGCTGCAACGCTCGATGGTGCGTTCGCCATCGCCTGCGAGAAGCGTGATGACCGGCTCGGCCGGCAGGCGGCTGCGTAATGCGCGCCGATCTTACCGCCATACAGGTAAAGGCTCTTGTCGATCACCTCCGTGACGTTCTCGGCGAGGATCTGGACGACCAGACATTGCTGGACGGCCTTGAAGGCGAAACCGACCTGTTCGAGTTCGCATCCCGCCTGCTCGACAAGATCGAGACGGACGAGGGCGTCAAGGCTGCGCTGGTCCAGCAGATCAAGGATCGCAACGACCGGAAGGCGCGTGCTGAGCAGCGGATCGAGCATTTCCGCGAGACCCTGCGCGGCCTGATGGAAACGGCCGGCGTGGAGAAACTCCCGCTGCCGGAAGCCACGGTGACGCTCCGCTCGCTCGACGACAAGCTGGTTGTGACGGACAAGGAAGCCGTCGCCGACGAGTACAAGAAGCCCAAGTACGAACCGGACATGGAGGCGATCAATGGCGCCTTCGCCGATCCCAAAAAGGCTCTCCCCAACTGGCTGCGCCGGGAAACCGATCGCGTCAGCCTGACGATCCGGAGGCGCTGAGATGGACACCATCTTCAAGCAACTTGCCGCGCCATTTCCCGGCAACGCGGTTCACTGGCGTGCCCAGACACTCAACCGTGAGGGCACGTCCGCGATGGCGCTCGCCTACATCGATGCCCGCGACGTTCAGGACCGGCTCGATGCCGTGATGAGCCCTGCCAATTGGCGAGATAGCTACGTCGAGACGGCCAAGGGGCGCCTGATCTGCACGCTCGAACTGCGGATTGACGGCGAGTGGATTGGCAAGGCCGATGGCGCTGGTGATACCGACGTGGAAGGTGAGAAGGGCGCGATCAGCGATGCCCTGAAGCGCGCTGCCGTGAAGTGGGGCATCGGCCGATACCTCTACGACATGCCCGTCATCTGGGCCGAGTGCGAGAGCTACGAGCGCAACGGGAAGAAGGCGTGGAAGAAATGGACCGACGCCGGTCTACGCAAGCTGACCGGAGCCCGTGGCCCTGCTCCCGTGCAGTCGAAGCCCGAACAGGTCGATGACTGCGATTGGGCCGCGCTCGCTCAGATGATTCAGGCAACGGGCACGAACGTCCAGTCCTTCTGCGAACACTACAAGGTCTCGGCCACGAACGAATTGAGCAAGAGCCAATTCGCCGACGCCATGGATCTCCTCACCAAGCGGGCTGCGGCCCAGAACAAGAAAGCAGCATAATGGCTGGCAGCGTCAACAAAGTCATTCTCATCGGTGCGCTGGGTCGCGACCCCGAGAGTCGTTCGTTCCAGAACGGCGGGAAGGTCGTCAACCTGCGTCTTGCCACCTCCGAGACATGGAAGGACAAGAGCACTGGCGAGAAGAAGGAGCGCACCGAATGGCATTCGGTCGCTATCTTCAATGAGGGCCTGTGTGGCGTTGCCGAGCGATTCCTCCACAAGGGCAGCAAGGTCTACATTGAAGGCCAACTCCAAACCCGGAAGTGGCAGGATCAGTCCGGCGCCGATCGCTACACGACCGAAATCGTGGTGCAGGGATTCAACGGCACCATGGTCCTTTTGGGCGATAAGCCAGGCGGGTCTTCGGACGGCGGTGATCAGCGGGAAAGCGCCGGTAATCAGCAATATTCCGGCGGGTCTGACCTCGACGACGAGGTGCCGTTCTGATGCTCCCACAGCGCCTTCCCAAGAAGCCGAAGCGCGCATCACGCTGGCGCTCGCAGGCTCACTGCAATTTCGTCCGGTCCCATGCCTGCTGCCGCTGCGGCTCAGACGTGGCGATCGAGGTTGCCCATGTCCGTATCGGTTCCGGTGCAGGCATGGGCCAGAAGCCTGACGACTGGCGCACTGTGAGCCTATGCCGTTCCTGCCACCAGGGCGACCAGCACAATATCGGAGAGCGCACCTTCTGGCGGGACCAGGACGTGGAAGCGCTGATCCGCGAGTTTATTCAGGCATCGCCCCGCCGTCGTGAGATCGAGGCCGAGATGCGGGAGCGTGCAGCATGAGCGCCGGCCAAACAATCCGGCTCGTCGGCGATAGCCAGCGGGCCTATGCTCATCGGCTGATCGAGAAAGCCCCGGCCGGAGCTGTGCTGAACGTCCGCGAGGCCACCCGCACAGGCGAGCAGAACGCGAAGATGTGGGCGATGCTGTCCGACATCTCTCGCGCCAAGCCTGGTGGCCGCACCCTGACTCCAGATGTCTGGAAAGCGCTGTTCATGCACGCGCTGGATCATTCCCTCCGCTTTGAGCCGGCCCTGGATGGCAAGGGCATGGTCCCTGTGGGCTTCCGTAGTTCGCACATGACCAAGCCCCAGATGAGCGACCTGATCGAGTTCATGTACGCTTGGGGCGGTGAGCATGGCGTGCACTGGTCCGAGGAGGCCCAAGCGGCATGATCGAGCTTCCCTTCCCGCCTTCGATCCTCTCCGGCCATGCCAAGGGCAATGCGCACTGGACCAAGATCCGAGTGACCAAGCAGCATCGGGAGTGGGCTCGTCTAGCGACGCGCGCGGCTGGCATCGCTGCGCCAAGCGCTGGCGACATCCGCGTGATCGTCTGCTTCTACCCGCCCGATCGCCGCGGCGACCGTGTGAATTTCCCCAACCGCATGAAGCCGTATTTCGACGGCATCGCCGATGCGTTGAAGGTGAACGATTCCCGGTTCCTGCCATCCTATCATTTCGCTGAGCCCGTCAAGAACGCTCGCGTCACGGTTGAAATCGCATGACCGCTGCCCGCAAGCTCGACATCCGCGAATGCGAGGTGAAGCAGCCCCACCAGTGGCTCAAGCACCTTGGGGGCCAATGCCCTCTCAACCCCGAGACGATCGTATCCGTTCGCTTCCGCAACGGCGAGGTGAGCAAGCATACCTATGCCGCAAGGCAGTTTCGCTGGCACCGCTTCCCGCGAGGCGAGACGCCCTTCGATATCGTGGCTTTCAAGATAGCGGAGGGCGCAGAGTGAGCCTGACTGCTGCTGCTATCAGGATGCTTGCCGACAAAGGCCTTTCTGCGTCCGAAATTGCTGATCTGGCGGAGGCGAATTCGCCTGCCAGATCGTCGGCAGCAGTTCGTCAAAAGCGCTATCGGGATAACAAACGTGACGTAACGCGTGACGTAACGCCCCCCCCTATAGAAAGAAATCATACCCCCCCCGTTATTTCCGAACCTGACGGTTCGGACGCGGCTGCGCCGGTCAACGAGATCGAGCAGGTCAGTCCGGACAAGGTGATGTTCGATGCCGGGCGGCGGCTGCTCACCCAATCCGGCATCCCCGATGCGAAAGCCCGCCAGATGTTGGGGAAGTGGCGGAAGCAACACGGGGTCGAATCCGTCATTGCCGCGCTCGGCCAAGCCCAGCGTGAGGGAGCAATCGAACCAATTTCGTTCATTGAGGGATGTTTTCGCCATGCAAGACAGTTCGGGACACCCACTTCGCGTCCAACTTCCGACCCGGCCGGGCCAAGCGTTACGAGTTCCGCCTTCGCGCAAGCTTATGAAGACCTGGGAGTGGGGCAATCTCGCCCTGATCCGCAGACGCTTTGGGACGGACTTGGAGACGGCGGTGCCAGCGGCGATAGCGTTGGCAGAATTGCAGCTTTCCCCGGCGACCCCGGCCGAATTCGAGGCTCGTCTTACTCCGGTTTTGAGCCTGTGCGCGCCATCGGGCATGGGCGCTGCTGAGCGGACGCAATGGATCAAGGCTGCGATCATCATGCTTGGCCGAATTCCAAGCGATTTGCTGGCGATCGGGTGCCTCTGCGCCATGGAAACGAGCGATCATCCCAGCAAGATCGTCCCAGCTATCCTGAAAGCCATTCAGGAGCGCTGGAATGCTCGCAAAGCCGATCTTGCGGATCTGAAGCGCTTGGCCTCCGCGTGCGAACAGGAGGCTCCGGAATTCTGATGAACACCCACACCACAAGGGAGGGGAGGATGCGCCGGCCCTATCAGACGACGACGCGAGAGCGTGGGGCCCTGTATGTCCGCGAGTGCCTGGAGCGGGGCCGGGATCCCCGCCCCAGCGAGATGGTCCGTCGCGGCATCGGTGCTAACTGGAAATCCGCACAGCGCATTCTCGCATGGGCCGTGGACGCGAATTTGACATATCGCGAAATGGCTTGATCGGTTGTATTTGGTTCGGCGCTATGGCGCGCCCGACCAAGTATGATCCAGCCTATTGCGAGCAGCTTGTTGCCCACATGGCAGAGGGGGCGAGCGTCACCTCGTTTGCTGCCGAAATCGATGTAGCGCGCTCAACGATCAACGAATGGGCAGATAATCACCCCGAGTTTTCGGAAGCGCTATCGCGGGGCAAGGCGAAATGCTTGTCTTGGTGGGAGAAAGCGGCGCGCTCGACGGCCCTTGATGGCAAGGGTAATGCCACCGTCATCACGTTCGGCCTGAAGAACATGGGCAAGGATGAGTGGCAGGAAAAGCAACTTATCGGTTCCGATCCTGACGCACCGCTCCCCGGTCTCGTTGTCCATTTCGCAAAGACCGGCGAATGAACGAGGTCAGCATCCCTGATTGGGCAGAGGTCCTGTGGAAGAAGGACGCTCGCCACATCGCGCTCTGGGGCGGGCGCGGCGGTGCGAAGTCCCGGTCCATCGCCACGTCCATGATCATCCAGAGCGCGCAGGAGCATCACCGGGTTCTATGCGCCCGCGAGGTGCAGAAGAGCATCAAGGATTCGGTCAAGCGCCTGCTGGATGACGAGATCGAGCGTCTAGGACTGTCAGCGGCCTTCACCAGCACCGAGAGCGAGATACGCGGCCCCAATGGGTCGCTGTTCATCTTCACGGGCCTGAAGGGCAACGCGGCGAACGTGAAGTCTATAGAGGGCGTGACGGATTGCTGGATCGAGGAGGCGCAGAGCGTCAGCCAGGACAGCATCAACACGCTGGTGCCCACGATCCGCGCGGAGGGTTCGCGGCTGATTTGGTCTTGGAACCCTGATCTGGAGACGGATCCGGTTGACGTGATGTTCCGCGGCGAGAACGGCGCGCCGCCGCGCTCGTTCGTGCTGAACGTCAATTACGATCGCAATCCGTGGTTCCCGGCTGAGCTTGCCGAGCAGATGGAGTTCGATCGCAGTCGCGACATCGACAAGTATAATCATATCTGGCTGGGGCAGTACCGCCGGAACAGCGAAGCGCGCGTGTTCAAGAACTGGCGCGTCGAGCCGTTCGAGGCCGAGATCGGTGCGGAGCATCGCTTGGGCGCAGACTTTGGCTTCAGCATCGATCCGAGCTGCGCCATCCGCTGCCACATCCAGGGCCGCACCATCTTCGTGGACTACGAGGCGTATGGGCTGGGCGTGGAGATCGTGAATCTCCCGAACTTGTTCATGTCCATCCCCGAGTCTGAGAAATATTGGATGACGGCCGATAGCGCACGGCCGGAGACGATCAGCCATCTGCGCAAGCATGGCTTCCCGAACATCCAGCCGGCGCTCAAGGGCGCCCGTTCGCTGGAAGAGGGCGTGGAATTCCTCAAGAGCTACGACATCGTGGTTCACCCGCGCTGCCAGCATCTGATCGACGAACTGACGCTCTACAGCTTCAAGGTGGACAGCCTCACCGGCCAGGTCACCTCCGTGCTGGAGGACAAGAATAACCACCTGATCGATGCGCTGCGGTACGCGGTCGAGGGCGCGCGACGGGCACTGTCGCGGAAGCCTACCACTGTTTCGATCGCCATTCCCGGCATGGCATCAGCATTCGCGAGGCGCGCATGATCTATCTCGGCCCTGTGCGTCTGCACATCCTGACGACGGCGCCCTTCAGCATCACCGGCCTGCATCCGCAGCGCTATCGCTTTACGCTGGAGGCGCGTCGTGGCTGACGAGTTCGAGCCCATCGCCGAGAGCGACATTGAGGATACGAAGGACGCGGGCACCAGCCAGAAGATGCTGGATCTGCACGACAAGGCCATGCGTAGGTTCGATAGCGTGGCGATGCCCCAGCAGGAATTGCGGGCTCAGTCGCTGGAGGCGCGCCGCTTCGTCACGATCCCCGGCGCGCAGTGGGAAGGCGCATGGGGCGAGCAGTTCGAGAACGCGCCTCGTCCCGAGGTGGACAAGATCACCAAGTCCCTTGAGAAGATCGAGACGGATTTCCGGGAAAACCGCCTAACCGTCGATTTCGTGCCGGGCCAGGGCGCGGACATCGATACAGCAGACCTGCTCGATGGCATGCACAGGGCTGATAGCCACTATTTCAAGGCGCAACAGGCCCGCGACAATGCCTTTCAAGAGGCGATCCGTGGAGGATTTGGCGCCTATCGCCTGACGACGGACTATGCCGACCCGTATGATCCTGATGACGATAGCCAGCGCGTCAATCCCGGTCTGACGATCGTTGATGCGGATCAGTCCGTCTATTTCGATGGCGGATCGATCCTCTACGATGCGTCCGATGCACAGTGGGCGATCATCATCACCGCTGCGCCGCGCGCTGAGGCGGAAGAGAAATGGGGCGCTGACAACATCGATCCATGGCCGCTCGCCAACTGGAAATATGCGTGGGATTGGTACACGCCTGATATCGTCCGCACGGCGGAATATTACGATGTCGAGGAGACAGCGGACAAGCTGCTGATCTTCATGCAGAAGGACAGCCAGGAAGAGCAGCGCTATTTCGCTACCGAGCTGGACGATGATGCCCTGAAGGATCTCAGGGATCAGGGATGGGAGAAATCGGAGCGCTCGATCAAGCGGCGCCGCGTCCACAAATACATCCTGAACGGCAGCAAGGTGCTGAAGAACTGCGGGTATATCGCAGGCGATCAGATTCCGATCGTGCCGGTGTACGGCAAGCGGGATTATGTGGACAACATGCCCCGCTGGCGTGGGCATGTCGGCAAGATGATGGACCGTCAGCGGATCTACAACACCCGCATCGCCAAGCTGGTCGAGACGGACAGCCTCGCGCCCCGTGAGGTGCCGATCATCGCCGTAGAGCAGATCGCCGGCAGTATCAGCGATGGCGCGGGTGGTGTGCGCTCGCTCGCCGATGTGTGGGCACGTCAGAACATCGATCGCCTGCCCTTCCTGCCGATCCTGCCGCTCAAGGATGATAATGGGCAGATCGTCAGCGCCGGCCCTCTCGGTAAGGTCGATCCGCCTCAGGTCCAACCTGTCACAGCGGCATTGCTCCAGATCGCGTCAAGCGACCTCACGGATGAGGACGACAACGCCGATCAGGTGAAGGCGAACACGTCGGCCGAAGCGATGGACATCGCTGCGGCGCGCGTCGATGCCAAGTCGGGCATTTATCTCGACAACATGCGCCAGAGCATTGCGCGTGAGGGCGAGATCTATCTTGGCATGGCACGCGCGGTATATTTCGAGCCGGGCCGCAAGGTTGAGACGCTGACGATCGATGGCCAGGATGGCGAGGCCACGCTCAACGAGACGGTTCTAGACAAGGGCATGTACAAGGTCCGCAATGACCTGAGCCAAGGCAAGTTCAAGGTCATCGCTGACGTTCAGGAATCGACGGCGACCAAGCGCCAGAAGACCGTCAAGCAGAACATGGAGATCGCTGCGGTCGCGGTGCAGGCGCAGGATATGCAGCTTGCTCAAGCCGCCACCCTGAACGCCGTGCTCAATCAGGATGGCGAGGGCCAGCAGGACATGCAGGCCTATGCCCGTTCCCGTCTGATTGCTCTGGGTGTGGTCAAACCGACGCCAGAAGAGGCGCAGGAGCTTCAGCAGGCCGCGCAACAGCAGCAGCCTGACCCACAGGCCATTGCACTGCAGGCCGCTGCTCAGGAGAGCCAGAGCAAGTCCGCACTCAACATGGCGAGCGCGCAGCAGAAACAGGCCGATGCTCAGCTCAAGACCGCGCAGGCCGAGGAGCTATCTAAGGCGCCGGCCGTGCCGACTGGCCTCACCACACCAGCCAATGATGCTGTGGATGCCGTGGACAAGCTCGCGGGCGCCAAGCTGAAAGCGGCTCAGGCTGAGCATCTTCAGCAGGACATGCACCACCAGCGCATCCGCACAGGGCATGATCTGGAGATGGAGCGCCGACAGCAGGATCTAGCCGAACGGCAACAGGATCATGCCGAAAGCCAGCCTCAGGGGGATGCGGCGTGAGCGTCATCAGCTTCGCGCAGGCGAAGGAGGATCGCATCCCTCATTGGTCCGGGGAGTGCAAATGCGCTGGATGCGGACATGAGTGGATCGGGGTTGGCCCCATGGGCACCGTGGATCGCCTGCAATGCCCTTCGTGCGAGCTGCCTCGCGGGCTCATCAAGAACAATTTTGGTGCGCCAGAGGGAGCGCTTGGCTTCGCATGCAATTGCGGTTGCGAATATCTGATTGCCTACATCTGGAAGGGGAAGAAGCTCATCCGATGCGTTGGCTGTGGTGAGGATCAGACGAACGCGGTGTGGTCATGACCCTCACGCTGATCACCAGCCAGCCGCCAGCCGCAGACATAGCGGACACGATGGATCGGCTTCTGGAGATCGTGTCCGAAGGCGGGATGTCTTCGATCGCTATCGCGATGGTGGACCGCGATGGATGCAGCCGCACGATCTGGTCTGAGGCCCCCTGTGTCCAATCACTGATCGGTGCGGTCGCGATCCTGCAGCAGCGCCTTGTTCGTGAAGCAATCGATGACGAATAGCCGTCCGCCGGGCTTTCAGGCGCGTGGAGAGAACAATGATCGACGGGGAAAATGAAGACCAGGAACTCCTGCTGGACACGACCGCGTCCGAAGGCGAGGAAGGTGAAGCGTCGCAGGATCAGGAAGGGCAGCAGGACGCACAAGCTGCTGATGATGTCCTGACCATCGAGATCGAGGGGGATGATCTCGGCGAAGACACGCCCCTGGTCCGCCGCCTGCGCCAGGAAGCAGCCGATGCCAAGCGGGAGGCCGCTGCGCTTCGCAAGACCACGCGCCCCAAGATCGAGGTCGGCGAGGAGCCGACGCTGGAGGGCTGCGACTACAATGAGGATCATTTCAAGGCGCAGTGGCGCAAATGGAATGAGGATCGTCAGCGGGCCGCAGCAGTCGAGCATGAGCAGGCGGAGATCGCTTCTGCTCAGCAGCGCAAGTTTGAGCGCGTGCGGTCCCAAGTGATCCAGAAGGTCGCGTCCTATGGCGTCGATGATGTCGATGCGGCCGAGAAACGGATCGTGGAAGCGCTGGGGCCGGAAATCTCCAGTCTCGCCATGATGGCCATCCCCGGCGCGGACAAGCTCTTCGCCGCGCTGGCAAAGAGTCCTCGCCACCTGAGCGAGATCGCCAGCCACACCGATCAGACCGATCGACTGCGCATGCTCATCGAACTGAAGGACAAGATCGTGATCAAGAACGGCAAGAAGCCTCCGGCGCCCGAGGCGGATACCATCCTGCGCAGCACCACCTCGGTCGCTGCCAAGGTCGATGCGACCGAGCAGCGGCTGGAAAAGGAAGCCGAGCGGACGAACGATTATACCAAGCTGTTCGAGTACCGCCGGGGCAAGCGCAAGGCGGCTTGACGGTTGCCTAAAGTTTAGGCATTATCCGCGACGCACCAAACCAGGGACCTCCGCCTGAAACGGGAGCGAACGGTGTGATCGGGTCGGTCAACGGCCTTTTTCACGTTCGCTGAGGTTCCCATGGCCAATTCCTTCTCCAAGCAGGAGGTGGTGGCGTTCGATCAGGTTCTCGAAGGTTTCGAGGACGCGCTCGTCATCTCCAAGGCTTTCCGCAAGTATCAGCTCGACGGCACGACCGCAGAGCGCGCCTTCAACACCATCTGGCGTCCGCAGCCCTATATCGCGCAGTCGTTCACGGGTCTGGATCAGACCTCGAACTTCGCGCGCAATTACACCCAGCTTTCGGTTCCGACCACGCTGAGCTACAGCCACGCTGTCCCACTCACCATGACGGCGCTGGAACTGCGCGACGCGCTGCAGGAGCAGCGTCTCGGTCAGGCCGCGCTCCAGCGGCTTGCGTCCGACATCAACGTGGACTGCATGAACCTCGCGTCCCTCACGGGCTCGATCGTGGTCAAGCGGACGACTGCGGCTTCCGGCTTCGATGACCTGTCGGCGGTGGACACCGTCTTCAACAACCAGGGCATCCCGATGACGATGCGGAAGGCGTTCCTGTCGTCCGCGGACTACAACTCGATGGCGTCGAACCTCGCCGGCCGCCAGACGCTGAATGGCCGCACCGAGGATGCCTACACCAACGCCCGCGTGGGCCAGGTGGCAGGCTTCGACACCTACAAGATGGATTATGCCTATCGCCTCACCGCTGCAACGGCGACGGGCGTGACCATCACCAACACCAACCCGCTGTTCTATACGCCGGCTGCGACCGTGGCTTCGGCGGATGGCCTGACCCGCAACAATGTGGACAACCGCTTCCAGAACATCTCGATCGCGGTGACCTCGGGCACGGTGAAGGTCGGCGACGCCTTTGTGATCAATGGCGTCAACGCCGTTCATCACATCACCAAGGGCGATACGGGCGCGCAGAAGACCTTCCGCATCACCGGCATCGTGTCCGGCGCGGGTGGTACGGGCGTCGTCACGATCACCCCGCCGATCATTTCGGGCACTGGCGGCACCGATCCGGAACTGCAGTACAAGAATGTGGTGGCGGCCCCGACCAATGGCGCGGCGATCACCTTCCTGAACACCGTGTCTGCGCCGGTCAACGTGTTCTGGCAGGATGACTGCTTCGAGATCATGCCGGGCCGTTATGTCCCGGCCACTGACTCGGGCATGGCCGTCATGTCGGCGACCACTCAGAGCGGAATCACCGTGACGATGGCTCGCCAGGGCGCGATCGGCGATCTCAGCACCAAGTACCGCTGGGACGTGTTCTACGGCCTCGTCAATCTCCAGCCGGAGATGTCGGGCATCGAACTGTTCAACCAGACCTGATCCCTGAGCCTCCCCCGGTTTCGGCCGGGGGCTTTTTGCATGAGCCGGGGGCTTTGGAGATTTCGACATGGCAGACAAGATCACGACCGACGAAACGCTTCCGGATGTGCCGGCTTCCAAGGTGAAGGCCGCGCAGCTGGAGGGCATTCAGGACGCCATCGCGGAAGGCGCGAAGGCACGCTTCCTGCAGACCGATGGCGTCGAGGTGCAGGACTATGATCCGGGCATCACGCCGACCTATGACGTGTTCCACCTTCAGGATCTGGTGGATCTGGACCCAGACGCGCTGAAGGCGACGCTGGACGGCAAGGGCGATCGCCCCGTGTCGCTGTCCGAAGGTCAGGTTGCCGGCCTTCTGGAGGTCGAGCGCTCGGGCAAGAACCGCACGGATATCGTCAAGGTGTTGTGCGACCATCTCGGCATCGATTCGCCCTACGAGGTAACTGATGCCGGCCCGAACTACACCAATGACGTGAACCGTTCGGCGGTGAAGCCGCGTGGCTGATCCGTGCGCCGAATATCCGAAAGCGTCCTACAGGCTCGGCGCGCAAGCCGATGTCTGGGGTCGAATGATGGACATTCGGCACCTGATCGATCGAGAGGATGAGGAAGCCGCCCTGAGTGAGGGATGGGCGCTTCATCCTCTCGATGTTCTCGATGATGAGCCGCTGATCGCCGAAGAGCTTGACCAGCCCCGGCGCCGCGGTCGTCCGCCCAAGGCGAGGACCGAATAATGGCTCTGACCTATCATATCAACTATCGGGGCATCCCAGGGACTCTGATTTACATCACAGGGTCGGATGGCGTGTCACGCGGCACTATCATCCCGGCGATGACGCTGGATGATGGCACCGGGACCGGGTCGCCTCTCGGCTCTGCCGCGAACCCGCTGAACATTACCAGTGGTTCCGGCGCTTCGTCCAATCAGGTGCAGGGCAACGCTGCCTCCGGGGCGACGGATACAGGCAACCCTGTAAAGGGCGCTGCAGTCTACAATTCGACGCTTCCGCTCGTCACGACTGGCCAGCGCGTTGATTTTCAGGCGGGGCGGAATGGCTCTCTGTTGGTTGGCACCGGCACGAACGGGACTGCGGGGCGAGATGCCATTGGCCAGCTCAATGGTTTTGTTGCAGCGACCGACACGACTAGTGCCGCTGCTCCCAATCCCATTGCCTCTGCGACTCATGTGTTCAACGGAACGACGTGGGATCGTCAGAAAAAGCCCAACGCGACCGGCCGCCTTCTGTCATCTGCTGCAACGACGAATGCGACATCCGTAAAGGCTACGGCCGGTGATATGTTCCGCATTTCCGGCAATAACACGGTCGCGACCAAGCGCTATCTCAAGATTTACGACAAGGCGTCGGCACCAACGGTTGGGACTGACGTGCCTCGCCGGACGATCCCACTGCTCGCTTCGGCCGCGTTCGACTTCAGCTTCCCGACGCCTATGTATTTCGCCAACGGCATCGCGTTCGCGATCACGGCAAATGCGGCCGATGCTGATACCACAGCAGTGGCTGCGGGCGATATCGAGTGCCTCATGCTGGATTATGCGTGATGGGCTGGTTTTCTAACCTGATCCCGCCCTCACCAGCTAGTGCGATGCCGCCAGGCGTGTCCGATGCGGGGGCATTGGGCAACAACACAAACCAGTTCGCTCTGGCGGATCACACCCACGCCAGCAAGGCGCGGAAGATGATCGCGGCGATCACGAATGCCACAACCTACACGTGGACCTATCCCACGGCTTTTGGCGCAGGCGTGGTCCCGATTTGCAACGGCATCGCACAGACGGCGGCCGGGGTGACGGACCTGATCAACGTGCAGATCCAGGGCGTTCCGACGAACACCCAATGCACCTTCGTGATCACCCGCTATCAGCAGAGTCTGGCGTCGCTGCTTGGGCTGACGATCCTGTCCCTGAACACGGGCGGCTTCACGGGCAACCTTCATCTGATCGCGTTCGAGCCGTGACGGTCGTTCCGGTCTTTGGCGGCCCGAAGAAGCGGGACATCATCCAGCGAGCTTATGGGTTCTGCGGACAGGCGGCCTATGAGTTCGAGCTGACCCCGGAAGAGTATAATGCCGGTCTGCGGGCAATGAATGACCAGCTCGCAGCCTGCAACTGCACGACCTACAATTTCCCCGAATATGGCGATGGCAACGCTGAGGATGAAAGCGGGTTGGCCGCGAACGATATTCTCGGGGTATCTTACTACGTCGCGCAGCTGCTGGCTCCGCAGATCGGCAAGACGCTGACCGCCAGCAAGCCGGCTTCCCGCGCGTGCGATCTCTTCCTGATGAAATGGCAGGCCATTCCGTCTGTCGAACTTGGTCGTCAAACGCCGCGTGGTGCGGGCAACCGCTACTGGAACGGGCCTTTGCCTTTCTTCGTGGCGCCCGTGTCGGAAGACGAGCCCGCGCAGTAATGCAAATCCCCCTGCTCTCCGGCATCACTACGTCCGAGATGGCGGATTTCAACATCTCCTATCCGATCAACCTTGAGCCTGTCGCCGCCGAAAACGGCATTTCTCAAGGATATGTGCGCAGCGCCATGGGCGCCGTGCCTTTTGCCACGGGGCCTGGGGTTGATCGAGGCGGGATCAACTGGAACGGCACCCTCTATCGCGTGATGGGCACCAAGCTGGTCAGCATCGCCCAAAATGGCGCCGTGGCGACGTTGGGGGATGTGGGTGCCGGCGGCCCCGTCAGCATGGATTATGGATTCGATCGGCTGGCAATCCAGAGCGGGACAAGCCTCTATTATTGGAATGGATCGATCCTCACCCAGGTGACAGATCCCGACTTGGGGCAATGCCTTGATGTGCTCTGGATGGATGGATATTATATCTCGACGGACGGGACGTACATCATCGTCACCGACCTGACCGATCCAACCAGCATCGATCCGCTGAAATATGGTTCGGCCGAAGCGGATCCGGATATGGTGACGGGGCTTTTGCGGCTGCGCGACGAACTTTATGTTTTCGGCTCGAACACGATCCAGATTTTCACGGACCAGGGTGGCACAGTCTTTCCGTTCGCGGTCAACGATGGCGCCACGATCCCAATCGGCTGTGTCGGGCCGCGCGCAAAATGTCTGTTCTCGCAGACCTTCGCGTTCTGCGGCGCCGGGCGAAACCATGCTCCGGCGATCTGGCAGGCTAGCGGCGGCACGGCGCTCAAGCTCTCCACCCGCGCCATTGACGACATGCTGGCGGAGGTTGCCGACCTTTCCACAGTACAGCTTGAGGCGCGCGTTTCTCGCGATGAAGAGCGCCTTTATATCCACCTTCCAGATCGCACGCTCGTCTATCTGCAGAAAGCCTCGACGATCGCCGACAAGCCAGTCTGGTATGTGTGCAACTCGGGCCAAGGCATGGACAAAGCCTATCGCCCGCGCAACGCTGTTTACGTCTATGGCAAGTGGTTCGTAGGCGATACGGAGAGCAATGCGGTAGGGGTTCTTGATGAGGGCATTGCTACCCATTTCGGCGAGGCCGTAGGCTGGCAGATCATCACGCCCATGCTTTACAATGCCGCGAAAAGCGGGATCGTGCATTGCCTGGAGCTTGTTGGGCTACCTGGGCGGCATAAGTCCACCACCGAGCCCGCTGCGTTTTTCTCCTATTCGCTCGATGGCGAGACATGGAGCATGGAGCGGACCAATCGTCTCGGCCGCGCCGGCAACCGTGTCAAACGCATCACTTGGAACCCCCATAAGCGGTTCCGAAACTATATGGCGTTGAAATTCAGGGGTGACAGTTCCGCACTGGCGGGCTGGGCAGCGCTGGAGGCGGATATCGAGCCGTTGGCTGCATGAGCACGACCGTCACTCGTTCGGACATCCAGAAACTGGCATCGCTGGTCAATGGGAAGATCGTACCGCTCGATACCAAGCTCTTGCGCTGGTTCGAGGATCTGGCGGGTATCGGCAAATCCAATGCTGACGCGATCAATGGCCTGACGGACGCAACGACAGGCATCACCGCAGTCACCGCGCTGACGCTCTCTAACAATGCCGCCTTGGACAATGAGCGGATTTTCACGCCAGATCCGAACCTGTTCACCGCCTCGGATGGCGGACCAGGGGGGCAATATACAATCACCCTCGCCTATCCGATTATCCTCAATGGCGGGTTCGCCTGCACCTTCAACCTTGAGGCGGATACCAACCTTGACCTGCCTTCGTCGGGCCGCGTTCTGACCGATGACATCGTATTCCCCGGACCCTACGCTGATGACACCGCAGCGGCGACTGGCGGTGTTCCTGTGAATGGGGCTTATCGGAAAACTGGCGGAACGGTCGCATGGCGCCAGACTTGACCGTTGCCCAATAAATAGGCATAGTCCCCACACGCGCGAAACAGGCCTTCCGTGGGGCCACCCGAGCTTGAGAGAGCAAGGTGGCTGTTCGTCGCGAAACCGATCCCGAGTTCGTCAACCGCATCGCTAACAGCGATAGCGTGCGCCCGTTCATCCGCCCTGATGGCGCGTTCATGGACTGGTCTCAGGTTGTAGCGCTCCCCAGCACGCAAACCGGCGTTGTCGTTCTGTCGAATGGTGAAGATGCGGTGGCTGCGTTCGAGATGACCGCGCCAGGGATTTTCCAATCGCACACGTTGTTCTCCGAGACGTGTCGCGGCCGAAAGGCGATCGAGACTGGTCGCGAGATGGTCGCGTGGATGTTCGATCATGGCGCGGACATCGTCTGGGGCGCCACGCCGCGCGATAATGCGAAGGCCCGGTGGTTCAACCGCCAGATTGGTGCCCACCCTACCCCCAATTCCGATGACGAAGACGAGATCTTCGAAATCCGCAAATCTGATTGGACGCACTGATGGCAAGCGCAGCGATTGCAGCGGGCTCCTCGATCCTGGGCGGCATCGCCGGGGGTAAGGGCGCGTCGAAAGCGGCCAAGATCCAGGCGGCGGCCTATCAGAAGGGCATCGACGAGCAGTCCCGCGAGTTCGGGATCACGCAGCAGAACGAAGCGCCCTATATTCAGGGCGGTAATACCGGCCTGCAGGCGTTCCTGAACCTGATCGGGCTCGGAACGGGTGGCGCGCAGGGTCAACAGACCGCGATCGACGGTCTCAAGGGCGGCCCGCTCTACACCTCGCTCATGAACAACGGGCAGGACGCGATCCTGGCCAATGCCGCAGCCACGGGCGGCCTTCGTGGCGGCAATACGCAGGATGCGCTGTCCCGGCTTGGCGTCGATACGCTGTCTCAGGTCTATCAGAACCAGCTCGGGAATTATGGAAGCCTGATCAACACCGGACAGGCGGCTGTCGCTGGCCAGGCGGCTGCTGGGCAGAATTACGCCAACGCCGTGAGCCAGCTTTATGGCCAGCAGGGCGGCGCGCAGGCAACGGCGGCAGCTGCGCCTTATGCCGCGATCCAGGGCATTTTCAGTCAACTTGGTGGGCAGAGTAGCGGCCTCGCAAAAGCGTTCGGCTGGTAATGGCCACCGATCCCTCTGGCATCATCGCGAACCTGCTGGCGGGTACTGGCTACGGTCGCACGGTCAGCGACTATCAGCAGCAGAACACGCAGAACCAGCTTGGTCAGCAGCAACTGGCGACTGGCGCGCTGCAGGCTGCTGCTGCTCAGCAGAAACTGACCCAGCAGGCGCGATATCAACAGTGGGCGCAAGAATACGCGCAAAATCCGACGCCGCAGAAACTTGGCCAAGGCATCGCCATGTTTCCCGACATGGCCGATGGGCTACAGAAATCTTATCAGGTTATGACAGAGCCTGAGAGAATCTCGCGCGTCACGCAGCTTTCCCAGATCTACAATGCCGCGAAATCGGGTCGCTCCGACCTCGCATCTCAGCAGATCGATGGCATCATCAATGCCGAGAAGCAGCAGGGCGTGGACACCAGCGAAGCCGAGCAGGTCAAGGCTGCACTCGCTTCAGGTGACAAGGACGCCCTGACACGCCTGCAGGCGTTCGCACAGGCTCACCTTGCTGCGGCATCCCCTGATTTCGCGAAGGCGATTGGGATTACCGGAAATGACAAGGATAGCACCCACGTCATTAATCCGGGCGGGGCTTTGGTCGATAATTCCGGGCGCGAGCTTTACCGGGCGAATGACGCGGCCCCGAAATATCAGGTCGTCAAGAATGCGAACGGTTCCGAGTCCATTGTTCAGCTGGGAGGAGGTGGTCAAGCATCTGGTGGTGGCGCCGCGCCCGCTAGCGGCGCTCCATCCACGATTTCCGATGTTGGATCGATCTGGCAGAACATAGTCAAGCGCGAGGGCGGCACGAACTCTGACGGGTCATTCCGCACGTCGCCGAAAGGCGCGATTGGCCCGGCGCAACTCATGCCGAACACGATCGCGACCGCGGCGCAGCTTGCCGGCCTTGATCCCAAGACGGTGGCGACCGATCCCAATGCCAATCTGGCGGCGGGTCAGGCCTATTTCCAGAAGCAGCTTTCGGACTTCGGTGATCCTGCCCTTGCCGCTGCCGCCTATAATGCAGGGCCGGGCCGTGTGCGGCAGGCCCTGGCTATCGCTCAGTCCAAGGGTGGCAACTGGCTGAATTATCTGCCGGCCGAGACGCGGGCCTATGTGCCTGCAGTGACGGGCGGCGCTCCGCAGTCTGCGGGCATCAAGCCGATATACACCTCTCAGGGTGGCAAGCCGGGCTATTTGATCCTCACCCCGCAAGAGGTTTCTGCCATCCCAGGCCTTGACCCGCAGACGGTCTATCAGCGCTCGCCCACGGGTGAGATCACCGCTGTGGGCGGCCAGAACAAGTCTCAGCTGAAGCCCTTGCCGCCTAAGGCGCTGGATGTCCTCTCGACGAACAATGCATCGCTGACGAACATCAATCAGGCGATCGATCTGCTCGATCCCAAGAACAAGAGCAAGGATGCGCAGGCGGCACGCTATTCGATCGGATCAAGCAATTATCTGATTCCGAACGCGATCTTGCAGCACACGGATGAAAACGGAAATCAGTTCCGGGCTCAGATCGGTCAGATCGGCGGCGTGATCATCAAGGATATTTCCGGCGCTGCCGTTTCCGCATCTGAAGACGAACGGCTGGCGAAGTGGGTGCCCTCGGTTACGGACAGCCCGAGCGCGGCGCTTGCAAAGCTGAAGAACCTTCGCCGCGAGATCATGCAGCGCAACGGAGCCGTGACAGACGCTTACAGTGAGGATCAGGGGTATCGCCCCTATTCTCCGGGCCAACAGTCACAGCCCTCTTCCGGCTTCCGCGTGCTGCGCGTGAGGCCGAAATGACGGCTGCTCCGCAAACCATGGTCTACACGGTTGATCTGGGCAACGGTCATGTCGCCGATGTCGAGGGCCCTCCGAACGCCACGTCCGAGCAGCTTCAGGCATTTCTGGCGGGGTCTGGTGGTGCTGATGATCCGGGGCAGATCCGCTATGCCGATCCTCAGGGCGGCCAGATAGACCAGTACGGGAATGCCACAGCGGTGCAGGGCAGCGACGGGCGATGGACCCTGGACCCCGGCGAACCCACGGCAGTCCCTGAAACCTCGGTTGGCGGCTCGGCGGCGCGTGGTGCAGTTGATGGCGCGACGCTGGGGTTCGGAGACGAACTGCATGGCGCTTATGAAGGCGCAAAGTCCGCTCTGACTGGCGGAGATTTCGCAACCGGCTATAACACGACGGTTGCCGGCGATCGTGCGCAGTCGGAAGCGGATCAGGAGCAGCATCCCTATGCCCGTGTCGCTGGTGAGCTTGCTGGCGGTCTTGTCGTCCCTGGCATTGGCGAGGGTGCTGGTCTTACCCGTGGTCTTTCGGCGGTGGCCTCGGATGCGTATCGTGCCGCGCGCCTCGAAGGCTTCGCAGCAGATGAGGCGCGGGTCATCGCGCAGCGTACTGTTGCGCGCCGGATTGCGACTGAGGGCGCTGCCTATGGTGGCGCATATGGCGCGGGTTCGGCGGACGGAGGTCCCAGTGAACGACTGACAGGGGCGCTTGAGGGTGGTCTTGCCGGCGGCGTCGGCGGTCTTGCTCTTGGTGGTGCTGGCCAGCTTTTAGCGGGGCGCTCATATGCCGCCCGCGAGGCGGCGCGTGCATTGCCTCTTTCAGAAGGACAACAGACGGCTGCGGCGGCTGATCGTCTCGGCATTGATCCTTTCGCAGCAGATGTCGGCGGCCCCACGACCCGGCGATTGACTGCGGCGACTGCGCAAACCCCGCTGGGGGCCGCACCTGTCATCAATGCCGCTCAGCGCGTCGGTGAGCAATCGCAGGCGGCCCGCGACCGTATCGCATCTTCGGTCGGCAACGCCCTTGATCCGGAGGCTATGGGCAACCAGGCGCGGCAGGGCGGACTGGCCTATATCCAGAGTAGCGGTCAGGCTGCACGTGGTATCTACAATGCGGCGGAAAAGGCATCTCAGGGCGCCACGGTCGATCCTACCGATGCTTTGGCGGCGCTCGACAAGAATATCTCCGAACTATCCGAAACGCCGGGCGGCGCGCCAGGCGTAGAGCGGCTTCAAGGTCTTCGCGATGCTCTGGCCAAGGGGCAAGTCAGCGTCGCCGGCATCCGCAACATGCGCAGTGTGCTGCGGCAGGAGTTCATCAAGGACGGCCTTGTTGGTTCCGATTTGGAGCGGCGCGTCAATCAGGTGCTGGATGGCGCGTCGAATGATGTCGTCAATGGGCTGAAGGCGCAAGGCAAGGATGATGCAGCCCGATATTTCTCTCAGGCCGATGCGGCGTGGAAAACCCGCATGGACACCATCAACAATGTCATCAAGCCACTGATCGGCACGCGCGAAGCCCCGAAGTCGGGCGAACAGATCGCCAAGGCGTTGACGGCCGACCTGCAGGGCAATCAGGCGCGCGCGGTGAAGTTCATTCGCTCGCTGCCCGCTTCGGAGGGCCAAGACGTTCGCGCCAGTATCATCGGCGCACTCGGAAAAGGGAATCCCGGCACACAGAACGCAGCCGGTGACAGCTTTTCGCTCAACCAGTTCCTGACGCAATGGAACAAGATAGGCCCCACGGCCAAGCGGGCCTATTTCGATGACGAGACGCGCTCGGCGCTGGAGGATCTGGCCAAGGTCGCGCAGGGTTCTCGCGAAGCCGGCGCTTATGCCAACCGATCCAATACTGGCGGCGCGCTGGGTGGACTCGCGACCGGCGCTACAAGCGTTCTTGGTATCGCCACTTTGGGCAAGACCCTGGCGCTTCAATATGGCGCCGGCAGGTTGCTCGCATCGCCACGGTTTGCTCGCTGGTTAGCGCGCGCGCCGAGAACTGCTCTCAGCCCCGTTGCCTATGCGGATCGCCTGACGCGCATAGCGCGGGCTGATCCCGGCATTGCGACGGAGGCGCTCGGCTTTCGTGATGTGCTGCTGCGCTCGATCCAGCAGCCAAATCTCGCAGCAAATCCAGATGGCAATGTGGCCGAAGGAGGCGGGAATGACCGCTAGCACCGGGAACCATAGCCACCTTTTCACCCCCTCGGAGTACCGTTAATGCAGAAGGTCGGCAATCCTATTCCGCTCTTCCTCGATGCGCGCGGCCTGCTCATGGACGCGGGGAAAATCTATCTGGGTGAGGCGAACGCCGATCCGCAGACGAACCCGATCGTCGCATATTGGGACGAGGCGCTGACGATCGTCGCGGAGCAGCCGCTGCGCACGCTGGGCGGCCGGATCGTCAATGTCACCAACCCGGCAAGCGTGTTCATCGCGGAAGCCGATTATTCCATGCGCATCACGGATTTCGATGATGTGCTGGTGGATTATTCGCCATCCGTGTTCGCGGACAGCAGCAGCTTCCAGCCGCTTGACGTGGATCTGACGACGATCTCCGGACAGGCGAACACGCCCTACGGCCTCGCGCTGCTGACCCTGGCCAACCAAGCCGCGCTGGCGACGGCCACGGGCATCCCGAACCCCCTGCCCCTCACGGGTGGCACGATGACCGGTGCGATCAACCGACAGGGCGCTGGCGCCTATGTCTATTGGGGCGCAACCGGGTTCACGGGTGGCCGTCTTTTCCTCACCGCTGCCGGTGCTGCCGACCCCACGTCGCAGCCCGGTGACGTTTGGCTGACCTATTGATGAGCGCGGTTCGCGACATCTCCGCGCTGCGGACCATCAAGGGCATCTCGATCAGGGATGCCGGGAATGTCCTGCGCTCGATCAAGACCGGCTTTGCTCGCGATGCGGGGAATGTATCGCGGCAGGTCTTCACTGCTTTCGGCGGTGGAGCGGGTCTTAAAGCCTCTCCCATAAGTGTCAGCGGCTTCGGCAATAGCCGCGGTTCGATCGCCATATCGACGGGGGCTTGTTCCGTCTCGGCGACGAGCGGCGTGCCGCCATACACCTATCTGTGGAGCAAGGTTTCCGGGGACGCATCCTGGAATGCGACCAATCCCACGGGCGTTTCCAGCGCCTTTCGGCGGGGCAATGTCGCGCCTTCAGACAGCTTCACATCGACATGGAAATGCACCGTGACGGATTCCTCCGGATCTACGGCGGACACGAATGTCGTGACCGCGAACGTCGAAAACCTCAACGAAAGCTAGGGGCATGGCACGCTACGTAGGACACGCCGTCGATCAATATGGCAGGGACATTCCCGGCGCCTATGTGACCGTGGTTGGCATGGACGGCCTGCCCGCGACCCTGACGGACGATTTCGGCAATGCCATCTCGCAGCCGCTTCGCACGGACGATTATGGCGGGTATTATTTCAACACCAGCGACGGCCTCTACACGATCACGACGACCCGTTCCGGCGAGACGATCGCCAAGGAATATAATGTCGTCATCGGCATCCTGCCCACGACCAATGGATTCGACATCGCGCTTGCGGCGGAGGCTTCGGAACGGGTTGCTGGCGATGCTCTGGTGGCGAGCAATGCCGCTACCGCGCTTGCGGGGGAAGTCACCCGCGCCACTGCGGCGGAACAGGCGGAAGTCACCCGCGCGACTGGTGTCGAGACTGGCCTCGATACCCGATTGACGACGGCGCAAGGCGAGATCGATGACCTTCAGACCGTCAGCAATCTCGGCGGCTCGATCCCCTATAACACCTATGCGGATGCGGTCGCGGATTTCACCCCATATGCAAGCGGCACGGCATACACGGTCGGCAAGCGTGCTCTTGATCAGGGAGCGGTGTGGATCGATATCCTGGCGGGGACCGGTGTGGCACCGCCGACTCTGCCTACCACCAGCAATGCCAATTGGCAGCTCGTCAAGAACCCCGTCGCTGGTCAGGCGATCGTCATCCCGATCACGGACACCGGCTCTCACACCGATCCGACGACGGGTACGACCGTCACGAATACCGGCATCCATGTGTGGGCGACGGGCACCAGCGGCACGGGGTTCCATTACCTCTACCCGACCGATGCCGCTCTCGCGAAGCCATATGCCGACGCCGCAGCCACCAGCGCAACCCTCGCCGGCCACTTCGCCAATGACAGTACGGATGTAGACGTTCCTGGGGGAAGTCCCGGCGATCGTGGCGCGAAGTTCTGGTCTCTACAGGCATCGTCCACGCTGGCCATTGCTTATGCCACATCCGATAAGGTCGGGGCGGTTGTCTATCAGCCGACTGTTATCGGGAATCCGACTTCCGCAGGCGCGTCGTCAGCCAATGCCGGAACCCTTCGGGTCAATACCGGTGCATCATTCGCGGTAGCTGGCCCGCTCAATTCGATCCGTCTCAAGGCTTCTGTAGCGGGAACGGCGACGTTGCTTGTCGGCCCTGTCTCCGGAACCACGTTCACGCCGGCTCTGGCCTTTAATGTCACCTGCACGACAGGGGAGAACACATTCTCGCTTCCATCCGCTTCGCGCGTTCAGGCTGGCTGGTATGTCGGCTTCTGGTCCGCGACCGGGCAAGCGCAACTCGCCTTCGATGCTGGCGGAATCAGCCTGTCGCTTGTCGCGTCCAGCGTTTCGACCGGCACCCCTTACGCGATGACGGCGGGTGGCGCCCTGCTTGCCATTCAGGCCAATTATGGCGTGATCCAGGGTGTCATTGAGCCTCGCGTCGAAATCCTGGAGACATCGGTGGCGGCTCTGAATGCTGCATTCTCGCAGACGCAGACGATCGGAGCGCCTGCATCAGCTACTCTTGTGTCCGGTGCGGGCGGCGCTTCGACCGTCACGTACGTCGAAGCCGACCAAATCGCATCCTCGGGCACGATCGCAACGCTGCGGGTCTACCAGACTTCCGCATCGGCGGGCACGCTGACCTTCGGCCTGTTTTCGAAGTCGGGGGCGAACTTCACCCTCGTCGGATCATCCACCACGATCACCGTTCCGGGCGGTGCGGGAACCAAGACGATCTCGCTGGCCATCTCGGGTGCCGCAGGCCTCTATCTTGGCTTCTCGCCTTCCAGCGGTGTCATGTCGTTCCTTGTCGGCGCGGCTTATGGGTCGGGCTATTACAGCAGCTTGACGACGGGTTTTCAGTCGAGCTTCACGGATCGCAACAGCGGCGTTCCGAACACTGGGGTGCAGCTTCAGATCGGCTTCGATGTAAGCTACATCCCGTCCGCCTCAAGCAGTTCCAGCGCATCGGTGCGCGATCTGGTCACGTCCGCCTCTCCCAGCTTCTCCGGCCTCACGATATCGGTGAGCGGCGTGCTGACCCGCGACAACTCGCCGCTCAATTTCTCCGGGTCGGCTGCACTGACTGCAATCGGTGTATCGTCCGCCTCGAATGTCGCGACGAACTTCGCAGGCGGTACGCTGGCGCTTGGTTGGGCTGGTTCTTCCTCGACGGCGTTCGCGCTGATGAATGCCGTGGGCTACCTGCCCAAGGCGCATCTGACAAACCTTGTCGTGAAGGATGCTTCGTCCGGCACCACGCTCACCCTTGGCACGGACTACCTCGCAAATACCGAGCATGGCGCGATCGGGTTGGCTGCGAGCGGTTCGACCCGCAATGTCACGGCGTCCTACAATTACACGCAGGTCCGCTACGATCTGATCTATGTGGACAGCGAGGCCCTGACGATCGGGGTTGTCCAAGGAACGCCGCGCGATCGGGACGTGGCGGAATATCTGCCGGTGCCGAATGCCGGAACACAGAAGCCGCTTTGCTATGCCCGCGTCGTCGGAGGCGCCATCACCAGCGTGATCCCGGCTTATGATGTCGAGGGCGGAATTAGGCGCAAATATGCGGCTGATCTGGCGGAGCGTCGTCGGCTCAATCGCAAGGCGCTGCGCAAGACGTTCGGTCGTCTGCGTGCCGGCACGCCATTCAATCTGGTCGGCTATGGCGACAGCATCACCGCGATCCAGCGCAATGGCCCTTCGCCTTCGTTGCCGAATGGTATCGAGCGTGACCGCATCACGTCGGGGGCTTATCAGAGTTATGCCGGCTATTCGGACACGAACGGAACAATCCCGCTTTATACAGCGGTGCAAATGGGGCGCCCGGCCGATAGCGAAGGTCAAGTATATTCAAAAATAGGCTGGAATTGGGAGCTGATCGCGGGCTTTCAGGAGCGCTATCCGAACGCCCAGATCACCTATCAGAATATGGGCATCGCCTCGACTACGTCCAGCAACACCGATAAGAATGGTGTCGTCAACGGCACCACAGACCCACTCAACGGCAGCAACTCAAATCGCCTGCCGTACGCCGCTGCGCTGGCCGCGAATGGCTTGGCGGTTATCTGCTTTGGCCAGAATGGCATGGGCGCGGCCGGAACGATGGCCGAGATGGTCACCATCATCCAAGCGTTTCAGGCGCAGGGTGCCGACGTTATCGTCATGGGCGTGACGCAGCCGAACCTGCTTGCCGGCAAGACGCCAGCGGTATGGGAATTCACGAACCGAGCGGTCGAGGACGCCGCTGATTTTTGTGGCGTGGCATTCGCGCCAACCTTCGCCGTAGCGAACAGCGATAACATCGGCGTGCTGGGCCTGGACTTGCTCGATTGCTCGGCAGCGAACTTCACCAATCACCCCTTCCTGCATGAGTTCAAGGTCTACGGCGAACTGCTGCGGCTGGCGGTGATGGAGTGAACCGCGCCGGACGGCCTTCCGGCATAGGAGAATGACAGATGGCTAGCACGCCTCCCGATCCGATCCCCGATCCAGACGGCATCGGCCTTCCGATCAAGCCCCCGCCGAAGCCCCCGCAAGGCTGACATGGACCCGCTGATGACCATCTGCGGAATTGCCGCGCTCATCACGATCATCATCGCCTGGTTTGGTCCTGACGATGCGTTCGTGCTGTCGCTGCTCATGTTCGTCGGATGGGTCGTCACGGCCTGCGCGTGGCAGACGGATCAGCTTGCCACCCTTCCTGTGCTGGACCTTCTGGTAGCCATTCTGGCGTTCATCTTGAGGGCATCACAGCCGGCGCGCTGGCGGACGGTATTCCTTGCCACTGCCAGCGCGCAACTCCTTCTGGACGGCCTCTACGGGGCAGTAGGCGGCTACGTCCTTTATGCGCTGATCTACAATGCGATCGGCTTTCTCGAACTGGCTGTTCTAGCGTCAACGGGGGTAGCGAATGCCTGGTTTCATCTGCTGCGCGCTCTTCATCGCGTTCGTGATGCTCTTCGCGCCTCGCCGAGCGAGCGACGATTAAGGCGCCCGTGATGCAGGACAATCCCCTGTTCAAGGTGGTCTACCCCGCCATGGCCGCATTCGCCGGATCGGTGACGGCGCTCGCTTTCATGCGGTGGAAGGAGATGACGCGCGTCGAGATATGCCTTGCCGTCTTCGTCGGGTTTTCCTTCGCGATGTTCGTCACGCCATGGATCGCACACCTGATTTTTGGGGTGAGCGAGGCCGATGCCCGCACCACGACGGGGCTGACCTACGTCATGGCGACAGGGTCGAACACGATCCTCCCCACTCTCGTCCGCAGGTTGAACCGGATCCTCGGAAGCGAAGGATAGACGGATGACCTTTGTAATCCTCAACTCTCTCCTGCGTGTGCTGCTCACGCTGTTCATCAGCTACAAGCTGATCAACTACGGCGACATGCTCAATTTCCCTGAGCGGCTTGGCATGGGGATGATGGGCGGGGCATCGTTCCTCACCATCGCTCTGATCAACGACACGCAGCACGACGGAACGCCATTCGATGGCTGGGCAACGACGGTGCTGACAATGGGCGCGCTCGTCTATTTCGGCGGTCGGCTCAGTCGGCACATTCGGCATCGGCGAAACAATCTCCGCGCTGCGGCACAGGCAGCTGCGCACATGCGCGATCGAGGGCGGCCATGATCGACTGGCCCAAAGTCCAGACCCGCCTTGGCGTAAAGGCCGACGGCCAGTTCGGGCCGGTGTCCTACGGCGCGCTGCTGGCCTTCGTCGCGGGTCGCGCCGTCAGCAAGGATTTGGCGGCAGCGCTGGCCATCAACGCGCCCACCTATGGGATCGACGCCAGTCCCCAGCGCCTAGCCGGATTCGTCGGGCAATGCTGCCATGAGAGCGCCAGCTTTACGACCATGCAGGAGCTTGGCGGCACCGCCTATTTCACGCGCCTGTATGAGGGGCGCGCCGATCTCGGGAACACGCAGCCGGGCGACGGGCCGCGTTTCCATGGCCGGGGCATGATCCAGATCACCGGCAGAGCGAACTATCGCAGCGTCGGTGCGGAACTCGGCCTTGATCTGGTGGGCAACCCGGATCTCGCCGCCACGCCATCGGTCGCCGTGCTGACGGCCCTCACCTTCTGGAAGGACAAGGGCCTGAACGTCTTCTGCGACCGCGCCGACTGGACCGGACTGACCCGCAAGATAAACGGCGGGACCAACGGACTCGCGCAGCGGCTTTCCTACATCAACGAATGTCTGGGGGTGCTGTCGTGACCTTCCGCGATCCCCGCTTCGTGGTGGCCTACACCATCATCATCCTGTTCGCGGGCGCCTATGCCTATCGACCCGACGCCACCATGAGCGGCGCCCTGATCGGCGCGTTCGCGGGTGCATGGGGCTATTATCTGGGTTCCAGCAGCGGCGCCTCCAAGAACGCCGACAACACCGGCAAGGCGCTCGATATCGCCGCGGCGGCAACCCCTGCGGCCCCACCCGTCCAACAGCCGGAGGAGCAAGGCTGATGCCCGCATGGCTCACATGGTCCGCGATCCGCACAGTCGGACCCTACATCCTGATCGCCCTCCTCGCCGGCCTGCTCATCCTCGATGCTGAGAAGCTGAAGGCCCGCAACGCCAGCCTCGTCGCCTGCCAGGCACAGTCAGCGCAGTTTCAGGCCGACGTGAAGGCGAAGACCGCCGAAGCGCAGCAGAAGGACGCCGAGAACAAGGCCCGCGTCGAGACCGCCCAATCCACGATCACGGAGACCCATGATGCCGATCTCGAAAAGGAGCTTGCTGCTGCTCGCGCTGATGCCGCTGCCTATGCTCAGCGCCTGCGCCAACAATCCCAAGCCGGTGCCGGTGGTGGCGGAAGCCCGTCAGTGCCCCAGCCTGCCGAACCCGCCGGCAGCGCTGATGGAGCCGGTCAAACGCCCGAGCTGGATGCAACCGCCTGCGCAGAAGCCGTGACCAAGGCTCAGGGCTGGCAGGACTGGTGGAAGGACGTGGCTGCGGTGCCTCGGGGTCAGTGAAAACCCTCGCCCTCGTCCTACTCCTCCCGATCCTGCTGATCGCGGGCCTCGACCTTTGCCTGCGCCACTAGGGCGGCGAGTTCGACCGGGCCCAGCCGCTCAATCCGCAGATCCGACGAGAGGCCATTGAGACAGGCGTTGGCAGTCTGGCGCGCACCGATCAACGCCGCACCTGACCCCGAGATATCCGTGCCGAGCGCTTCCCACAGCGATAGCTGGAGCCAGCGGCGGACCTTGCCGTTCAGGGACTTGAGCGCAGCGATTACCTCGGGCCCCGTCTGCGGCCCCTCTTTGATGCGCTCGGCGGCTATTTCGAGGGTCCGGAGGGCGGATAGGGGTCGCATCCTTGCATAAGAACATAAGTGGTAGATGAGTCGCTAGGGTCGACCGAATCAGGAACAGATTGTGCCATTTGCCGTGTCGACCTGAACCGACTCTCTTCGCGCGTTCTGCGTGTTGCCGGTTGACCGCTACCCCGCAGAAATCTAGGGAAATCGCGGTGTCGCCGGATTAGCACAGCGGTAGTGCAGCGGTTTTGTAAACCGAAACGTGTTGCTGCACGCACAGGCCTGAAACCCGCAGAAATCATAGCTTTTCTTCGCCTGCCGCGCTGGCAAACCGCTGCTCTTG
>Ga0207694_10000333_pt1 | contig 44530 bp, 3 predicted proteins | sample KBSC34metaG_FD_184353 | JGI IMG/M metagenome (GOLD analysis project Ga0207694, IMG submission 184353) | Corn rhizosphere microbial communities from Kellogg Biological Station, Michigan, USA - KBS C3-4 metaG (SPAdes) (version 2) | ecosystem: Host-associated > Plants > Roots > Rhizosphere > Soil... | reverse complement strand
GCGCCCGAGATCCTGGCAGGGGTGGCGCAGGTGATGACCGGGGGCGAGGCGGTGAGCGTGCCGCACGTGCGCCGCGCGCTGGAGCTGTACCCGCGGCTGCGGCTGGTCAACGGCTACGGGCCCAGCGAGACCACGGTCTTCGCCACCTGCTACCCCGTCCCCGCGGACTTCGACGCGGCCTCCGTCCCGCTCGGCAGGCCGGTCGGCGACCGGCGCGTCTACCTGCTGGACGGCCGGGGGGAGCCGGTGCCGGAGGGCGTGGCGGGCGAGCTGTGCATCGGCGGGCCGGCGGTCGCGCGGGGCTACCTGGGGCGGCCGGGGCTGACGGCGGAGCGGTTCGTCCCCGACCCGTTCGGCGAGCCGGGCGCGCGGCTGTACCGCTCGGGCGACCGGGCGCGGTGGAGGGAAACGGCGAGTGCGGAAGTGCGGGAGTGCGGAAGTGCGCTGGACTCCGCGCATGACCCACGCACTCCCGCACTCCCGCACCCCCGCACTGCTGTCCTGGAGTTCGTGGGGCGGACGGACTTCCAGGTCAAGATCCGCGGCTTCCGCGTGGAGCCGGGCGAGATCGAGGCGCGGCTGGCCGGGCACCCCGGCGTGCGTGAGGCGGCGGTCGTCGTCCGTGCGGAGGCGGATGGGGAGAAGCGGCTGGTGGCCTACTACGTGGCCGCGGAAGGCGTGGAGCCGGAGGCGCTGCGGGCGCACCTGGCGGAGCTTCTTCCGGGGCACATGGTGCCGGCGGCGTACGTGCGGCTGGAGGCGCTGCCGCTGACCCCGCACGGCAAGCTGGACCAGCGGGCGCTGCCGGCGCCGGAGGGCGAGGCGTACGCGAGGCAGGCCTACGAGGCGCCGGTGGGGGAGGTGGAGTCGGCACTGGCGGGGATCTGGGCAGAGGTGCTGCGGATCGAGCGCGTGGGGCGGTGGGACCACTTCTTCGACCTGGGGGGGCACTCGCTGCTCGCCACGCGCGTGGCGTCGCGGATCGCCGGGGTGCTCGGGGTGCAGGTCCCGCTGCGGGCGGTGTTCGAGGCGCCGGCGCTCGCCGAGCTGGCGCGCCGCGTGGAGTCGCTGCGGGCCGAGACGCGCGGCGGCTCCGGAGCCCCGCCGCTGGTGCCGGTGCCGCGCGACGGCTTGCCGCTGCCGCTGTCCTTCGCGCAGCAGCGGCTGTGGTTCATCGAGCAGCTGGAGCCGGGGAGCATCGCCTACCACCTGCCCTCCGCGCTGCGGCTGCGCGGGCCGCTCGACGCGCGCGTGCTGGAGCGCGCGCTGGGCGAGGTGGTGCGCCGGCACGAGGCGCTGCGCACCACCTTCGACGAGAGCGGGGGAGAGCCCTTCCAGGTGGTGCACCCCGCGGGCGCCGCGCGGCTGGAGCTGACCGACCTGTCGGGGCTGGCTCCCGCGGAGCGCGAGGCCGAGGCCCTCCGGCTCGCGGAGGAAGAGGCGCAGCGCCCCTTCGACCTGCGCGCGGGGCCGCTCTTCCGTTCGAGGCTGCTGCGCCTGGGGGAAGACGATCACGTGCTGGTGCTGGCGATGCACCACGTCGTCAGCGACGGCTGGAGCATGGAGGTGCTCTCCGGTGAGCTTGGCGCGCTCTACGAGGCGTTCGCGCGCGGCGAGCCCTCGCCGCTGCCGGAGCTGCCGGTGCAGTACGCCGACTTCGCGGTGTGGCAGCGCGCCTGGCTCAGCGGCGAGGTCCTGGAGCGGGAGATCGCCTGGTGGCGCGAGCGCCTGGAGGGGGCGCCCCCCGTGCTGGAGCTCCCGACGGACCACGCCCGGCCGGCGATGCCGGGTCCCCGCGCCGGACACGTGTTCCGCGCGCTCCCGCCCGAGACGGCCGAGGGGGTGCGGGCGCTGGCCAGGCGCGAGGGGGCCACGCCGTACATGGTGCTGCTCGCCGCGCTGGACCTGCTGCTGGCGCGCTGGTCGGGGCAGGAGGACGTGGTCGTCGGCACGCCCATCGCCAACCGGACGCGGCGGGAGACGGAGGGGCTGATCGGCTTCTTCGTCAACACGCTGGCGCTGCGCACCGATCTCTCCGGCAACCCGTCGTTCCAGGCGCTGCTGGGACGGGTGCGGGAGACGACGCTGGGGGCGTACCAGCACCAGGACGTGCCCTTCGAGCGCCTGGTCGACGAGCTGCGGGTGGAGCGCTCGCTGAGCCACACGCCGCTCTTCCAGGTGATGTTCTCGCTCATCGACGGCGCCGATGCCGCGCGGCCGTTCGGCGGCCTGGAGGCGGAGCCGTACCCGTGGGGTGCCGGCGTGGCGAAGTTCGACCTGGATGTGCTGGTGATGGAGCAGGAGGGTGGACTGGGGATAGGGTTCACCTGGCGCGAGGAGCTCTGGGACGCGTCCACGCTGGAGCGCGTCGCCGCGGCGTACGCACTGCTGCTGGAGGCGGCGGCCGCGGACCCCGGGCGCCCGGTGCTCGCGCTTCCGCTCGTGTCGGACGCGGAGCGGGAGAACCTGCTGGCGGGGTCGAGCGGCCCGCTCCGCGACTACCCGGCGGGGCTCTGCGTGCACGACCTGTTCGCGGCGCAGGCGGCGCGCACGCCGCACGCGGTCGCGCTCTCCTGGCGCGGCGAGCGGGTGACGTACGCGGAGCTGGAGGCGCGGGCGAACCGACTGGCGAACCATCTCCGCCGCCTGGGCGTCGGCCCGGAGACCCGGGTGGGCATCTGCCTGGAGCGCGGCCCCGAGCTGGTGGTCACCATGCTGGGCGTGCTGAAGGCCGGAGGCGCGTACGTGCCGCTGGATCCGGCGTACCCTCGCGAGCGCCTGGCAACCATGCAGGAGGACGCGGGGGTCACGCGGGTCATCACCGGCTCCGCCCTCGCGGACCGCCTGCCGGAGAGCGCGGCCGGGGTGCTGCTGCTCGACCTGGAGCGCGACGCGATCGCGGCGGAATCGGCCGCCGCGCCGCAGAGCGGCGCCGTCGCCGAGAACCTGTCGCACGTGATCTTCACCTCGGGCTCCACCGGCCGGCCCAAGGGGGTGATGACCCGCCACGCCTCGACCGTCGTCCTGCTGCACTGGCTGCGGGAGAACGTGACCGACGAGGAGCGCGCGTCGGTGCTCTTCTCCACCTCGATCAACTTCGACGTCTCCGTCGCCGAGGTCTTCGGCACCCTCTGCTGGGGCGGAAAGCTGGTGATCGCCGAGAACGCGCTGGAGCTGGCGACGCTCGGAGAAGAGGTCGTCTACGCCAGCATGGTCCCCAGCGCGGCGGCGGAGCTGCTGAAGAGCGGCGGCATCCCGGCGTGCGTGAAGACGCTGAACCTGGGCGGCGAGGCGCTGCCGAACGCGCTGGCGCAGGGGCTGTACGCGCTGGAGACGGTGGAGAAGGTCGGCAACCTCTACGGGCCGACCGAGGACACCACCTACTCCACGTACTACGTCGTCCCGCGCGGCGCGGACCCGATGCTGATCGGCACGCCGGTGGCGAACACCCAGGCGTACGTCCTCGATCACCATCTCCAGCCCGTGCCGATGGGGATGGCCGGCGAGCTCTACCTCGCGGGTGACGGGCTGTCGCGCGGCTACGCGAACCAGCCCGCGCTGACGGCGGAGCGTTTCGTCCCCTGCCCGTTCGGCGCGCCCGGGGGCCGGATGTACCGGGTGATGGACCGTGTGCGCCGGCGCACGGACGGAGCGCTGGAGTACCTGGGGCGGACCGACCACCAGGTGAAGGTGCGCGGCTTCCGCATCGAGCCGGGCGAGATCGAGGCCGCGCTGCGCCGGGCGCGCGGTGTCGGGGAGTGCGCCGTGGTCGCGCGCGAGGACGCGCCGGGCGACCGGCGGCTGGTGGCGTACGTGGTGGGTGAAGCGAAGGCCGAGGCGCTGCGCGACCACCTGCGCCAGAGCCTGCCGGAGTACATGGTGCCGGCGGCGTTCGTCTTCCTGGACGCGCTGCCGATGACGCCCAACGGCAAGCTGGACCGCAAGGCCCTGCCGGCGCCGGAGCCCGCGTCCGCGGAGGAGACGTACGTGGCGCCGCGCCGGCCCCTGGAGGCGGCGCTGGCGGAGATCTGGGCCGAGGTGCTGGGGTGCGCCCGCGTGGGGGTGAAGGAGAACTTCTTCGACCTCGGCGGGCACTCCCTGCTGCTCGTGAAGGTGCAGGCGCGCCTTCGCGAGGTGCTGGACCGGAAGATCCCGGTCGTCGACCTCTTCCGTTTTCCCACGGTGGCGGCGCTGGCCGAGCACCTGGGGGGCGAGGGGGAAGGCGCCGGAGAGCCGCAGGCGGGCGCGGAGGGGCGCCGGCGGCGGGGACGAGACCGCGCCGCCGTCCGGCGGGCGCTGGCGGGGCAGAGCGGGGGAACGACACACGACGGAGATGAACCATGAGCGAGCCAATCGGGGCCGTGGCGGTGATCGGGATGGCGGGACGCTTCCCGGGGGCGGGCGACGTGGAGCGGTTCTGGGAGAACCTGCGCGCCGGAGTGCACGCGATCACCTTCTTCGACGCGGAAGAAGGAGACGACCCGGCGCACGTGCCCGCCGCGGGGGTGCTGGAGGGGATCGACCGCTTCGATGCCGCCTTCTTCGGCTTCAGCCCGCGCGAGGCGGAGATGCTGGACCCGCAGCAGCGCCTCTTCCTGGAGACCGCCTGGGAGGCGCTGGAGAACGCGGGGCACGTCCCGGGGAGCGAGCACGAGGCGGTGGGGGTCTACGCCGGGGCGGCGCGCAGCGACTATTTCTCCCTCCATCTCCTCACCCGCCCCGACGTGGTGGAGTCGGCGGGGCACTTCGCGCTGGAGCTCCTGAACGAGCGGACCTTCCTCCCCTCGCGCGCCGCCTACAAGCTGGACCTGCGCGGTCCCGCGATCAACGTGCAGACGGCGTGCTCCACGGGGCTGGCGGCCATCCACCTGGCGTGCCAGGCGCTCGCGGCCGGCGAGTGCGACCTGGCGGTCGCGGGGGGCGTGCGGGTGGGGTTCAGCAAGGGGCACCGCTACACCCCGGGGGGGATCGTGTCGCCCGACGGGTACTGCCGCGCCTTCGACGCCCAGGCGGCCGGCACCGTGGGCGGGAGCGGGATCGGGGTGGTGGTGCTCCGGCGGCTCGCCGACGCGCTGGCCGACGGCGATCCGGTGCGCGCGGTGATCCTCGGCTCCGCCGTCAACAACGACGGCGCGCAGAAGGTGGGCTTCACCGCCCCCAGCGTGGAGGCGCAGGCCGAGGTCGTGGAGGAGGCGCTGGCGATCGCGGGGGTGGACCCGGAGACGGTGGGGTTCGTGGAGGCGCACGGGAGCGGAACCGAGCTGGGCGACCCCGTGGAGGTGGCCGCCCTCACCCGGGCCTTCGGAGAGGTGGGGCGCACGGGGTACTGCGCCCTGGGGTCGGTGAAGACCAACGTCGGCCACCTGGACGCCGCGGCCGGGGTGGCGGGGTTCGTCAAGGCCGTCCTCGCCCTGGAGCACGGCGAGGTCCCCCCCAACCTCCACTTCACCGAGCCGAACCCGCAGATCGACTTCGACGGCTCGCCCTTCTTCGTCAACTCCGGCCTCGTCCCCTGGCCGGACGGCAGCGCCCATCCCCGGCGCGCCGGGGTCTCGTCGCTGGGGATCGGGGGGACCAACGTGCACGTGGTGCTGGAGGAGGCGCCCGCGCCCAGGCCCTCCGCGCCAGCGCGGGCATGGCAGCTCCTTCCCCTCTCGGCCCGCACCCCGGCCGCGCTGGAGGCGGCCACCGACCGGCTGGCGGCGCACCTGCGCGCCCACCCGGAGCAGGAGCTGGCCGACGTCGCCTGGACGCTGCAGACCGGGCGAAAGGCGTTCGCGCACCGCCGCACCCTGGTGGCGCGCGACGGCGAGGGCGCCGTCCGCGCGCTGGAGCGGCGCGCTTCCGGGCAGCTCTTCGACGCCGAGGCGCCCGAGGGCGGGCAGCGCGTCGCCTTCATCTTCCCCGGCCTGGGCAACCACTTCCCGGGGATGGGGAAGGGCCTCTACGAGAGCGAGCCCCTCTTCCGCGAGACGGTGGACCGCTGCGCCGAGATCCTCCGCCCGTACCTGGGGATGGACCTGCGCGACGCCCTCTACCCGGCCGACGGCCCGGCGCCGGCGGCCGACGCCCCCGCCGGTCTCGACCTGCGCGCCATGCTGGGGCGCGCCGGCGGCGACGACGAGATGGGGATGCTGGAGAGCACCCGGCTGGCCCAGCCGGCGCTCTTCGTGACCGAGTACGCCCTGGCGCAGCTGTGGATGAGCTGGGGCGTGCGCCCCGAGGCGATGGTCGGCCACTCGCTGGGCGAGTACGTGGCCGCCACGGTGGCCGGGGTCTTCTCGCTCGAAGACGCGCTGATGCTGGTGGCCGAGCGGGCCCGGCTGATCGACGAGACCCCGCCGGGGGGGATGATGGGGCTGATCAAGACCGCCGAGGAGGCCGCCCCCTACCTGCGCGCCCACGGGCTGGCGATCGGCGCGCACAACGCCACCAACATCAGCGTGGTCTCCGGCCCCAGGGCGGCCGTCGACGCGCTGCAGGCGGAGATGACCGCGCGCGGCGAGTCGGTGCGGCGCCTTCCCACCCGGCACGCCTACCACTCGCCGATGATGGCGCCGGTGGCGGAGCACCTGGCGGAGCTGCTGCGCGGGGTGCGCCTCTCCCCGCCCACCATCCCCTTCGCCTCCAACGTGACCGGCGGGTGGATCCGCGCGGAAGAGGCCACCGACCCGGCGTACTGGACGCGCCACCTGGTGCAGACGGTCCTCTATTCCGCCGGGGTGGAGACGCTCGCCCGCGAGGGCTTCCGCCTCTTCCTGGAGGTGGGCCCCGGGAACACGGTGGGCGGGCTGGCCCTCCAGCTCGACTGCTGGGGCGACACGCCGGCCTCGCTGGTGGTCGCCCTCCCCCACCGCTACGAGCGCCACCCCGAAGACGCCTTCGTCATGGGCGCGGCCGGCCGGCTCTGGGCGGCCGGGGCGTCGGTGGACTGGGAGGCGGTGCACGCGCACGAGCGGCTGCGGCGCGTCGCGCTCCCCACCTACCCCTTCGAGCGTGAGCGCTACTGGGTGGAGCCCGGCTCGGCGGCCGCCCTGGCCGGTCGCGCGGGCGAGGCCGCGGAGCGGCGGTCCGGCCCGGCGGGGTGGATGTACCTCCCGGCCTGGCGGCGCGCCCCGCTTCCCGCGCGGCCCCTCGCGGAGGCTGCGGAGTGGCTGGTGCTGGCGGACGGCACGGGGATCGGGGGGCGGCTGGCCGGGCGGCTGGAAAGCCTGGGGCACACCGTGGCGGTGGCGGAGGCCGGCGAGGGCTTCGCCCGTACGGGCGACCGCGGCTACACCGTGCGCCCGGGCTCCGCGGAAGACCTGGCCGCGCTGCGCGACGCCCTGTCGGGGGAGGGAGCTCGTCCCCGCCGCGCCGTGGTCCTCTGGGGGATCGACCCGGAGGGCGGGGAGGGTCCCGAGGCGTTCGCCCGGGCGCACGCGCGCGGGTACGCCACCGTGGCCGCCCTGGCGGCGACCTTCGCCCGCGAGGCCGACGAGGGGCCGTTCCAGCTCCTGGTGGCCACCGAGGGGGTGCGCGACGTGGCCGGCGGCGAGGAGGTGCGCCCCGAGCGCGCCACCGTGTTGGGCGCCTGCCTGGCGCTCCCGCAGGAGCTGGCGCACGTCGTCTGCCGCACGGTGGACGTACGCCCCGGCGCCCCCGGCGGCGACGAGCGCCTGGCGGAGCAGCTCCTGGCCGAGGCCCTGGCCGGCGCCGCGGACACCGAGGTGGCGCTCCGGGGCGGGCGGCGCTGGGTGCTGGGCTACGAGGCGGCCCCGCATGGCGCGGGCGCCGTGTCCTTCCGCCCCGGGGGCGCCTACCTCGTTTCCGGGGGGATGCCCGCGGGCACCGGGGTGCTGGCCGAGCACCTGGCGGAGGTGGGCGCGCGCCTGGCCGTGCTGGTGCACCCCTCCTTCCCCGGGCGCGAGACGTGGGACGCCCTCCTCGCCTCCCCCGACGGCGGAGGCGGTGCCGGGCAGACGATCCGGGGGATCATCGCCGCCGAGGCGCGTGGCTCTGCGCCCCTCCTCCTCCGCGCCGACCCGCGTGACGCCGCGGCGCTGCGCGGCGCGGTGGCGGCGGCCGTGGAGGCGTTCGGGGCGCTGCACGGCGTGGTGCACGCCACCCAGGGCGTGGCGGTCGAATCCGCCCCGCTGGCCGAGGCGCGCTCCGCCGCGGCCGGGATGGAGCTGGGCCGCCTGACGCGAGAGCTGTCCGCGCTCGAGGAGGCCACGGCGGAGCTCCCGCTCGACTTCCTCGTCCTCCAGAACTCGATCTTCTCGGTCTTCGGCGGGCCGGGGCTGGCCGCGACCACCGCGGCGTTCGTGCTGGGCGACGCCTGGGCCGAGCGGTGCGCGGCCCGGGGGCGGCGCTGGACCAGCGTGAGCTGGGACCGCTGGGAGGAGGAAGGAGGCTCCGCGGCCCTTTCCGCGGGGGCGATCCCGCGCGCCGACGGGGTCCGGGTGTTCGAGACGCTGGCCGCCCTGGCCGGCGAGGCGCGGGTGGTGGTGTCGCCCCAGGACCTGCACGCACGCCTGGAGCGCCTGCGTGCCCCGCGCGGCGCGGCCCACGCCGGTGAGGGCGGCGACGCCCTCACGGAGGCGGGGCTGCACGAGCGGCCCGCCTCGGCCGGCGAGTACCTGGAGCCCAGCGGCGAAGCCGAGGAGCTCCTCGCCGGGATCTTCCGCGAGCTGCTGGGGATCCGGGAGATCGGGACGGCCGACTCCTTCTTCGACCTGGGGGGGCACTCGCTCCTGGGGCTGCAGGTCCTCAGCCGGGTGCGCGAGACCTTCCAGGTGGACCTCCCCCTGCGCGCGATCTTCGAGGCGCCCACCGTCGCCGGGCTGGCCGCGCTGGTCGATGAGATGATCCTCCAGGAGCTGGGGGAGATGAGCGACGAAGAGGCCGAGTCCGCCCTGGCGGGGGTGGGCGGCGCCTATGATCCGGACACGACAACGGTACGATGACCCAGCCGACCCTCTCCGAGCTCTCTCCGGCCAAGCGCGCGCTGCGCGAGGCCCGCCTGCGGGGCCGCTACCAGGAGGCGCCCATCGTCCCCCGCGCGCAGGCGGGGGACGCGCCGCTCTCGCCCGCCCAGGAGCGGCTCTGGTTCGTCGACCGGATGTTCCCGGGGAGGACGGTGTACACCCTGGTGGCCGCCCTGCGGCTGCCGGGCACGCTGGACGAGGCGGTGCTGGAGCGCGCCCTCGCCGAGGTCGTGCGCCGGCACGACGTGCTCCGCACCACCTTCCGCGAGGTGAACGGCGCTCCGGTCCAGGTGATCGCTCCCTTCACCGGCTGGGCGCTCCCGGTGGAGGATCTCTCGACGCTTCCTGCCGGAGAGCGTGAGACGGAGGTGCGGGCGCGCGTCGCCGGCGAGCGGGCGCACGTCTTCGATCTCGAAACGGGCCCGCTCTTCCGCGCCTCGCTCCTGCGGCTGGACGCCGCCGACCACGTGCTGTTGCTGGGGCTGCACCACATCATCTGCGACGCGTGGAGCATGGGGGTGTTCGAGCGCGAGCTCTCCCTGCTGTACGACGCGTACCTCGAGGGGTGGGATTCCCCCCTTTCGCCGCTCCCCGTGCAGTATGCCGACTACGCCGCCTGGCAGCGCGCGCAGCCGCCGTCGGCGGAGGAGCGGCACCTGGCGTACTGGCGGCGCCAGCTCGCGGGGGCGCCGGAGCTGCTGGAGCTGCCCACGGACCGGCCGCGGACTCCGTCCCCCTCCTTCCGCGGCGCCCAGGTGCCGCTGGAGGCGCCGCTCGCGGTGCTGGACCGGCTCCGCGCGCTGGCGACCGCCCAGGGCGCGACGCTGCACATGGTGCTCATGAGCGCCTTCCAGGTGCTGCTGGCCCGGTACGCCGGAACGCCCGACGTCTCGACCGGGATCGCCGTGCTGGGGAGGTCGCGCCGCGAGGTCGAGGGGCTGATCGGGATCTTCGTGAACACCCTGGTGCTGCGCACCGACCTTTCCGGCGACCCCACCTTCCGCGCGGTGGTGGGCCGGGTGCGCGAGGCGGCGCTCGACGCCTACCAGCACCAGGACGTGCCGTTCGAGCGGGTGGTGGCGGAGGTGCGCCCCCAGCGCAGCCTCAGCCATTCCGCGCTCTTCCAGGTGCAGTTCCAGCTGGACGAGTCGGCCAGTACCGGCGGCGCCGGCGGCGCCCCCGCCGACGCGGGCGGGCTGCGGCCGGAGCCGTTCGCCAGCGAGCCGGCGGACTCCACGCAGGTCGACCTCACCCTCCACCTCCAGACCCACGCGCGCGGCCTTTCCGGCGCGCTGGAGTACGCCACCGACCTGTTCGACGAGGAGACCGCCCGGCGGATGGCGGGGCACCTGGAGCGGGTGCTGGAGCAGGTCGCCGCGGACGCGGACGTCCGGCTCTCGCGGCTGGAGCTGCTCGGCGGGGCGGAGCGCGAGCAGGTGCTGGAGGCGTGGAACGACACGGAGCGCGAGGTCTCCGACCCGCCGGCCCACGCGCTCTTCGCCGAGTGGGCGCGCCGCGCTCCGGAGGCCGTCGCCCTGCTGGACGGCGGGGAGGCCGTGACCTACGGCGCGCTGGACCGGCGCGCGGCGATTCTCGCCCGGCAGCTGCGCGACCTGGGGGTCGGGCCCGAGACCCCGGTGGGCCTGTGCATGGAGCGCACGCCCGAGCTGCTGGTGGGGGTGCTGGGGATCTGGAAGGCGGGGGGTGCCTACGTCCCCCTCGACCCCAGCTACCCGGCGGAGCGGCTGGGCTGGATCATCGCCGACGCGGCGCTTCCGGTGGTGGTCGCCACGGGGAGCACGGCCGGGGTGCTGCCGGAGCACGGAGCCGCCCTCGTGCGGGTGGACCTGCTTCCGGAGACGTCGCCGGACACGGCGGCGGAGGCGGCGCCGGAGGTGCCCGCCTCCGGGGCGGGGCTGGCGTACGTCATCTACACCTCCGGCTCGACCGGCCGCCCCAAGGGGGTGCTGGTGCAGCACGGCTCGCTGTCGAACCTGCTGGCCGCCACGCGCGAGGCGTTCGGGGTCGGCGAGGGCGACGTGATGCCGGCGCTGGCCTCGTACGCCTTCGACATCTGGCTCTTCGAGGCGCTGCTGCCGCTCACCTCCGGCGGCGCCGTGCGCCTGGTGGAGCGCGAGCGGGTGCTGGACGTGCCCGCGCTGGCGGAGGAGATCGCGGACGCCACGCTGGTGCACGCCGTCCCCGCGCTGATGCGGCAGCTGGTCCAGGCGGAGCGCGAGGCGCCCCGGCTCGCCCGGCTGCGGCGCGCCTTCGTGGGCGGCGACCGGGTGCCGGCCGACCTGCTGGCGGAGATGCGGGCGGCGCTCCCCGGGGCCGAGACGCACGTCCTCTACGGCCCCACCGAGGGGACGATCCTGGCCTCCACGCACCCGGTGCCGGAGGATGGGATCGTGGCGGGGCACCCGATCGGCCGTCCGCTGGGGAACGTGCGCCTGTACGTGTGCGATGCGTTCGGGAGCCCGCAGCCGGCAGGCGTCCCGGGCGAGCTGCTGATCGGCGGGGCGGGGGTGGCGCGCGGCTACCTGGGGCGTGCCGGCCTGACGGCGGAGCGCTTCGTCCCGGATGCGCTGTCCGGAATCCCCGGAGCGCGCCTGTATCGTACCGGGGACCGGGCGCGCTGGCGTACCGAGCCGGAAAGTGCGGAAGTGCGGGAGTGCGGACGTGCGCTGGATTCGCGCGAGGGTCAACGCACTCCCGCACTCCCGCACTCCCGCACCGGGTTCCTGGAGTACCTGGGCCGCACCGACTTCCAGGTGAAGGTGCGCGGGTTCCGCGTCGAGCTGGGCGAGATCGAGGGGGCGCTGCGGCGGAGCGAGGGCGTGGCCGACTGCGTGGTCGTGGCGCGCGAGGACGTGCCCGGCGAGACGCGGCTGGTGGCGTACGTGGTGGGCGGCGTGGAGGCGGGAGCGCTGCGCGAGCACCTGCTCCGGGAGCTCCCGGAGTACATGGTGCCGGCGGCGTTCGTCCCGCTGGAGGCGCTGCCGCTGACGCCGAACGGCAAGCTGGACCGCAAGGCGCTGCCCGCGCCGGAGGGAGATGCATACGCGCGGCGGAGCTACGAGGCACCGCTGGGGGAGGTGGAGGAGGCGCTGGCGGTAATCTGGGCGGAGGTGCTGGGCGTGGAGCGGGTGGGGCGGTGGGACCACTTCTTCGAGCTGGGCGGGCACTCGCTCCTGGCGATCCGGCTGCTCGAGCGGATGCGGCGCGCGGGGCTGTACCTGGAGGTGCGTGCGCTGTTCGCCACGCCGGTGCTGGCCGAGCTGGCCCTGTCGGTGGGCCGGGCGTCGCTGGAGGTGGAGGTCCCGGCGAACGCGATCCCGGAGGGCGCCGAAGCCATCACGCCCGAAATGCTGCCGCTGGTGGAGCTCACGCAGGCGGAGATCGACCGGATCGTGGCGGGGGTGCCGGGCGGCGCCGCGAACGTGCAGGACATCTACCCGCTGGCCCCGCTGCAGGAGGGGATCCACTTCCACCACCTGCTGTCGCAGGAGGGCGATCCGTACCTGACGCCGAGCATGATCGAGTTCGACACCCGCGCGCACCTGGACCCGTTCCTGGCGGCGCTGCAGGCGGTGATCGATCGCCACGACATCCTGCGCACGGGCGTGGCCTGGGAGGGGCTGCGCGAGCCGGTGCAGGTCGTCCGGCGGCACGCGGCGCTGCCGGTGGAGGAGGTGGAGCTGGACGCGGGGGCCGGGGCGGCCGAGCAGCAGCTGTGGGGGCGCTACGACCCCCGGCACTACCGGATGGACGTGACGCGGGCGCCGCTGCAGCGGGCGGTCATCGCCGAGGACCGCGCGCAGGGCCGGTGGCTGCTGCTGATGCTCACGCACCACCTGGCGAGCGACCACGAGTCGATGGAGGTGCTGCTGGAGGAGATCTCGGCGCACCTGCGGGGCCGCGAGGCGGAGCTCCCGGCGCCGCTCCCCTTCCGCGACTACGTGGCGCGGGCGCGCCTGGGGGTGAGCCGCGAGGAGCACGAGCGGTTCTTCCGCGGGCTGCTGGGGGACGTGGAGGAGACGACGGCGCCGTACGGGGTGCTGGACGTGTGGGGGGAGGGACAGGGGATCGGGGAGGCGCGGCTTCCGGTGGCGCACGACCTCGCCGCACGGCTGCGCCGCCGGGCGCGGGCGCTGGGGGTGAGCGCGGCGAGCCTGTGCCACCTGGCGTGGGGGCTGGCGCTGGCGCGGCTGACCGGCCGGCAGGACGTGGTCTTCGGGACGCTGCTCTTCGGCCGCATGCAGAGCGGGGACGGTGCGGAGCGGGTGATGGGCCCGTTCGTCAACACGCTGCCGGTGCGGATCGACGTCGGCGCGGAGGGGGCCGAGGCGGCGGTGCGGCGCACGCACGCCCTGCTGGCGGACCTGCTGCGGCACGAGCACGCCTCGCTGGCGCTGGCGCAGCGCAGCAGCGGCGTGGCGGCCCCCGCGCCGCTCTTCACCTCGCTGCTGAACTATCGCTACGGCGGCGGGCCGAACCGGCCGGAGGAGGCGGGGGAGTCGCCGGAGGGCGCGCGGGGCATCCGCGCGGAGGAGCGGACGAACTATCCCGTGGCGCTCTCCGTGGACGACGTGGGGGAGGACTTCTGGCTGGTGGCGCAGGTGGTGGCTCCGGCCGAGGCGGAGCGGGTGTCCCGGATCATGCACACGGCGCTGGAGCGGCTGGTCGAGGCGCTGGAGGTCTCTCCCGCACGGGCGATCGGGAGCCTCGACGTGCTGCCGGAAACGGAGCGCGCGCTGGTGGTCGAGGCGTGGAACCGGACGGCGGCCGAGGTTCCGGCGGACCGGTGCATCCACGAGCTGTTCGCGGCGCAGGCGGAGCGCACGCCCGACGCGGTGGCCGTGCGCTTCGAGGAGGAGTCGCTCACCTACGCGGAGCTGGACCACGCCGCCAACCGGCTGGCGAACCACCTGCGGCGCCGCGGGGTGCGCCCGGAGACCCGCGTGGGCATCTGCCTGCCGCGCAGGCCGGAGCTGGTGGCGGCGATGCTGGGCGTGCTGAAGGCGGGAGGCGCCTACGTCCCGCTGGATCCGGCGTACCCGCAGGCGCGGCTGGGCTCCATGCTCGAAGATGCCGGGGTCGCCCTCGTCATCACCGACTCGGCACTCGCGGATCGCCTGCCGGAGAGCGCGGCCGGGCTGCTGCTGCTCGACGCGGAGCGCGACGCGATCGCGGCGGAGCCCGCCGACGCGCCGGAGAGCGGCGCCGTCCCCGGGAACCTGTCGCACGTGATCTTCACCTCCGGGTCCACCGGCCGGCCCAAGGGGGTGATGATCCGCCACGCCTCGGTGGTCGTCCTGCTGCACTGGCTGCGGGAGAACGTGACGGACGAGGAGCGCTTGTCCGTCCTCTTCTCCACCTCCATCAACTTCGACGTCAGCGTGGCGGAGGTGTTCGGCACCCTCGCCTGGGGCGGGAAGCTGGTGCTGGTGGAGAACGCGCTGGAGCTGGCGACGGTCGGCGAAGACGTCGTGCACGTCAGCATGGTGCCGAGCGCGGCGGCGGAGCTGCTGCGCGGCGGCGGCATCCCGGCGAGCGTGAAGACGCTGAACCTGGGCGGCGAGGCGCTGCCGAGCGCGCTGGCGCAGGGGCTGTACGCGCTGGAGACGGTGGAGAAGGTCGGCAACCTCTACGGCCCGACCGAGGACACCACCTACTCGACGTACTACGTCGTCCCGCGCGGCGCGGAGCAGGTGCTGATCGGCACGCCGGTGGCGAACACGCAGGCGTACGTGCTGGATGCGCGTCTGCAACCGGTGCCGATCGGTGTGGCCGGCGAGCTGTATCTCGCGGGCGACGGGCTGTCGCGCGGCTACGCGAACCGTCCCGCGATGACGGCGGAGCGTTTCGTCCCCTGCCCGTTCGGCGCGCCGGGCGGCCGGATGTACCGGGTGATGGACCGCGTGCGCTGGAAGGAAACCGCGAGTGCGGAAGTGCGTGCGTGCGGACGTGCGCTGGACTCGCGCGAGGGCCAACGCACTCCCGCACTCCCGCACTCCCGCACTGGGGTTCTCGAATACCTGGGGCGCACCGACTTCCAGGTGAAGATCCGCGGCTTCCGCATCGAGCCGGGCGAGATCGAGGCGGCGCTGCGGGAGCACCAGGGCGTGCGCGAGTGCGCGGTGCTGGCGCGCGAGGAGGCGGGCGAGACGCGGCTGGTGGCGTACATCGTGGGCGAGGCGGAGACGGACGCGCTGCGCGCGCACCTGCGGCGGAGCCTGCCGGAGCACATGGTCCCGTCCGCGTTCGTCCACCTGGACGCGCTGCCGCTGACCCCGAACGGCAAGCTGGACCGCAAGGCCCTGCCGGCGCCGGAGCTCGCGTCGGCGGAGACGTACGTGGCGCCGCGCACCCCCGTGGAGGAAGTGCTGGCGGGGATCTGGGCGGAGGTGCTGCGCCTGGAGCGGGTGGGGGTCCAGGAGAGCTTCTTCGAGCTGGGCGGGCACTCGCTCCTGGCCACGCAGGTGGTGTCGCGGGTCCGGGCCGTGTTCTCGGTCGAGCTTCCGCTGCGGGCGCTGTTCGAGGCACCCACGGTGGTGGAGCTGGCGGGGCGGCTGGAGGAGATGCGCCGCGCGGGGCTGCCGCTGCTGCCGCCGGTGGCGCTGGCGGAGCGCACGGGGGCGCTCTCCTTCGCGCAGGAGCGGCTCTGGTTCATCGACCGGCTGGAGCCGGGAAGCGCCGTCTACACCATGCACCTGGCGCGGCGCCTGGGGGGTGTGCTGGACGTGGCGGCGCTCGCGCGCGCGCTGGGCGAGATCGTCCGCAGGCACGAGGTGCTGCGGACCACGTTCGCGGAGGTGGACGGCTCGCCGGTGCAGGTGATCGCGCCCTTCGGCGGGTTCGTGCTGCCGGTGGAGGACCTGTCGGGGCTGGGCGAGGCGGATCGCGAGGCGGCGCTCGGGCGGCGCGACGGCGAAGAGGCGCAGCGGCCGTTCGACCTGTCCGCGGGGCCGCTGTTCCGTGCGGCGCTGCTGCGGCTGGGCGAGGAAGACCACGTGCTGCTGCTCTCGATGCACCACATCGTCAGCGACGGGTGGAGCCTGGGGGTGCTCTTCCGCGAGCTGTCGGCGCTGTACGCGGCGTATCGCGAGGGACGCGAGTCGCCGCTCCCCGAGCTGCCGGTGCAGTACGCCGACTACGCGGTGTGGCAGCGCGAGCAGCTGGAGGGCGAGGCGCTGGAGCGGCAGCTCTCGTACTGGCGAGAGCGGCTGGCGGGCGCGCCGGAGCTGCTGGGGCTGCCCACCGACCATCTCCGCCCCGCGGTGCAGACGTACCAGGGCGCGACGGTCCTGACGGAGCTCTCCCCGGAGCTGCTGGAGCGGCTGCAGGCGCTGGGGCGGAGCGAGGGGGCCACGCTGTACATGACGCTGCTGGGCGCCTTCCAGGTGCTGCTGGCGAAGTACAGCGGGAGCGACGACGTGGTGGTGGGGAGCCCCATCGCCGGGCGCACGCGCGGCGAGGTGGAGGCGCTGATCGGCTTCTTCGTCAACACCCTGGTGCTGCGCGCCGACCTCTCGGGAGACCCGAGCTTCCGCGAGGTGCTGCGGCAGGCGAGGGAGGCCACGCTCGGCGCGTACGAGCACCAGGAGGTGCCCTTCGAGCGCCTGGTGGCCGAGCTGCAGCCGGAGCGGTCCTTGAGCCACTCGCCGCTCTTCCAGGTGACGTTCGAGCTGCAGAACGCCGAAGGGGAGGAAGGCGCTCTCCCGGGGCTCGAGGTGAGCGGAGTCGGAGAGGACCTGGACGTCGCCAAGTTCGATCTCTCCCTGACGCTCGTGGCCACCCCCCAGGGCCTGCGCGGTGGAGTGAACTACAGCACCGGCCTCTTCGAGCGCGGCACGATCGAGCGGATGCTCGGCCACCTGGAGCGGGTGCTGGAGCAGGTCGCCGCCGATGCGGACGTGCGGCTTTCGCGGCTGGAGCTGCTCGGCCAGGCGGAGCGCGCGCTCGTGCTGGAGGCGTGGAACCGGACGGACGCCGCGGCTCCGGCCGACGCGTGCGTGCACGCGCTGTTCGAGGCGCAGGTGGCGCGCGCGCCCGACGCGGAGGCCGTGGTCTTCGAGGCGGAGTCGCTCACCTACCGCGAGCTGAACGCGCGGGCGAACCGGCTGGCGCGGCGTCTCCGCGCGGCCGGCGTGCGCCCCGAGGCGCCCGTCGGGGTGATGCTGGAGAGATCGGCGGAGCTGGTGGTGGCGCTGATGGCGGTGCTCAAGTCCGGCGGCGCGTACCTGCCGCTGGACCCGGCACTCCCCGCCGCCCGCCGCGCCGCGCTGGCGGCCGACGCGGGCGCCGCCGTGCTGGTGACGCGCGGGTCCGGGCTGGAGGGCTTCGCCGGCACGATCGTCTCCCCCGCGGAGGGGGACGGGGAGGACGGGGACGACCTCGGGCTCGACGTCCCGACCGCCGCGCTGGCGTACGTCATCTACACCTCCGGCTCCTCCGGCACGCCCAAGGGCGTGGGCGTGGCGCACGCCGAGGCCGCCGCGCACTGCCGCGCGGCGGCGGCGGCGTACGGGCTGACGCCCGCGGACCGGTTGCTCCAGTTCGCCGCGCCGGGCTTCGACGTGTCGGTGGAGCAGATGCTGGTGCCGCTTGCGGCCGGCGCCTGCGTGGTCGTGCGCGGGGGCGAGGTCCCCACGCCGCTGGAGCTGGCGCGGCATGTGGCGGAGCAGGGAATCACCGTCGTCGATCCCCCGACCGCGTACTGGCACCAGCTCGCGGCCGACGCGGCCGCCCTGGAGCTCCTCGCCCGCACCGCGCGCCTGGTGCTCTCCGGCGGCGAGGCGATGAGCCTGGCGGCGGCGCGCGACTGGGCGGCCGGACCCGCGGCCGCGGCCGGCGTGCGGCTGCTGAACGGCTACGGCCCCACCGAGGCCGTGGTCACCTGTACGGCCTACGAGGTCCCGTCCACCCTCCCCGAGGGGGTGGTGCACGTCCCCGTGGGGCGGCCGCTCCCCGGCCGCGCGGCGTACGTGCTGGACGCGTGGATGCAGCCGGCCCCGCTGGGGGTGCCCGGCGAGCTGTGCATCGGCGGGACGCTGGCGCGCGGCTACCTGGGGCGCCCGGCGGCCACGGCGGCGGCGTTCGTCCCCGACCCGTTCTCCCCCGTCCCCGGCGCCCGGATGTACCGCACCGGCGACCTGGGCCGCTGGAGGGCGGAGGGGACGCTGGAGTTCCTGGGGCGCATCGACTTCCAGGTGAAGGTGCGCGGCTACCGCATCGAGCCGGGCGAGATCGAGGCGCGGCTGGCCGAGCACCCCGGCGTGCGCGAGGCCGTGGTCCTGGCGCGCGAGGACGCGGGCGAGACGCGGCTGGTGGCGTACGTGGTGGCCGAGGTGGAGACGGACGTGCTGCGCGCGGACCTGCGGCGGAGCCTGCCGGAGCACATGGTGCCGTCCGCGTTCGTCTTCCTGGACGCGCTCCCGCTGACGCCGAACGGGAAGCTGGACCGCAAGGCACTGCCGGCGCCGGAGCTCGCGTCGGCGGAGACGTACGTGGCGCCGCGGACGCCGGTGGAGGAGGTGCTGGCGGGGATCTGGGCGGAGGTGCTGCGGCTGGAGCGGGTGGGGGTCCAGGAGAGCTTCTTCGGGCTGGGCGGGCACTCGCTGCTCGCGACCCGGGTCGTCTCGCGCATCCGGGAGGTGCTCGGCGTGGAGCTGCCCCTGCGGGCGCTCTTCGAGGGGCCCACGGTGGCGGAGCTGTCGGGGCGGATCGAGCTGGAGCGGCGTGCCGGCGAGGGTGCCGCCCTCCCGCCGCTCGTTCCCGTCTCCCGGGAGGCGCCGCTGCCGCTGTCCTTCGCGCAGGAGCGGCTCTGGTTCCTGAACCGGATGGAGCCGGAGGACGCCGGCTACAACATGCCCTGGCCGGGCCGGCTGCGGGGGCACCTCGACGTGTCCGCGCTGGAGCGGGCGCTGGGCGAGCTGGTGAGCCGCCACGAGTCGCTGCGCACCACCTTCCGCCCGGTGGAGCAGGGCGCCGTGCAGGTCATCCACCCGCCCGTGCCCGCGCACCTGCCCGTGGTGGACCTCACCGGGCTCGCGCCGGAGGCGCGCGAGCAGGAGGCGCGCCGCCTGGCGCGGGAAGACGCGGAGCGCCCCTTCGACCTGGAGCGCGGTCCGCTGCTGCGTGCGACGCTGGTGCGCCTCTCCGGCGAGGAGCACGTTCTCCTCCTGTGCATGCACCACATTGTCAGCGACGGGTGGAGCATGGACGTGCTCTTCCGCGAGCTGTTCACCCTCTACGAATGGTTCTCGGCCGGCCCGGAGGCCCTGCCGCCGCCGCTGCCGCCGCTCCCGGTGCAGTACGCGGACTTCGCCGTGTGGCAGCGCGGCTGGCTGCGGGGCGAGGTGCTGCAGCGGCAGCTCGACTGGTGGCGGGAGCGGCTGGGCGGCGCGCCTCCCGTGCTGGAGCTGCCGACCGACCGGGCGCGCCCCGCGGTGGCGAGCTCGCGCGGCGGCTCACTCGTGTTCCGCGTTCCCGCGGAGATCACGGACGGGCTCCGCTCCCTCGCCCGGCGGGAAGGGGCCACGCTCTACATGGTGACGCACGCCGCCCTCGACCTGTTGCTCTCGCGCTGGTCGGGGCAGGAGGACCTGGTCGTCGGCTCGCCGATCGCGGGACGCACGCAGGTGGGGACGGAGGGGCTGATCGGCTTCTTCGTCAACACGCTGGCGCTGCGCATCGACCTCTCCGGCGACCCGTCGTTCCAGGCGCTCGTGGGCCGCGTGCGGGAGATGGCGCTGGGGGCGTACGCCCACCAGGAGCTGCCGTTCGAGCGGCTGGTGGAGGAGGTCGCCCCGGACCGGGGCCTGTCGCACACGCCGCTCTTCCAGGTGATGTTCGCGCTCCAGAACGTGGCCGTCGGCCCGGAGCCCGACCTCGCCGGGCCTCCGCTGGAGCCGGATGCGGGGGTCCGGCTGGAGCCGTTCGGGGGCGAAATCCGAACGGTGCGCTTCGACCTGGAGCTGGACCTCCAGGAGGTGGGCGAGGAGATGTTCGGGAGCCTGCGCTTCCGGGCCGACCTGTTCGACGCCGCCACCATGGAGCGCTTCGCGGCGCAGTACGAGGCGCTGCTCGGCGCCGTCTGCGCCGCGCCGGAGGAGCGCCTGTCGCGCCTGAGGGTCCTGCCCCCGGAGGAGGCGCGGACGCTCCTCGCGTACGGGAGCGGTCCCGCCCGGGACGACGCGGACGGCGTCCCGGTGCACCTGCGCTTCGCGGCGCAGGCGGCCCGGACACCGAACGCGCCCGCCATCCTGTTCGCGGGCGAGTCGCTCACCTGCGCGGAGCTGGATGCGCGGGCCAACCGTCTCGCGCTGGAGCTTCGGAGCCGTGGCGTCGAAGCGGGGACGACGGTCGCCGTGTGCCTGGAGCGGGGCCCGGGCGTGCTGGTGGCGCCGCTGGCCGTGTGGAAGGCGGGCGGCGTGTACCTGCCGCTCGACCCGAGCTACCCGGCGGAGCGCCTGTCCTTCCTGCTGAGTGACTCCGGCGCTTCGCACGTGCTGACGGAGTCCGGCGTCGCCGGCGTGCTCCCGCGGCACGAGGCGGAGATGGTGCTGCTGGACGGCACTCCCCGGGAAGGAGCGGAGGAGGGCGGCGCGCCGGCGGCGGAGGTCCTGCCGGGCGACCTGGCCTACCTGATCTACACGTCGGGATCGACGGGCACGCCCAAGGCGGTGATGGTGGAGCACGCGCAGCTCGCGCACACGCTGCGCGGAGCGCTCGACCAGCTCGGCTTCGTCGCGGGTGACGTGGTGGCGGCGCTCGCTTCGACCGCGTTCGACATCTCGCTGCTGGAGCTGGTCACGCCGCTCCTGGCCGGCGGCGCGGTGCGGATCGTCCCGCGCGAGGTCGCGCGGGACCCGGAGTCGCTGGTGGAGGCCGTGGCAGACGTGAGCGTGCTGCACGCCGTCCCCGCGCTGATGCGGCAGGTGGTGGAGGCCGCGCGCGGCGGCGGGACGCTTCCCTCGCTGCGGCTCCTGCTGGTGGGCGGCGACACGGTGCCCCCTGACCTGCTGGAGGACATGCGCCAGGTCTTCCCTGGCGCCGGGACCGTGGTGCTGTACGGTCCCACCGAGGCGACCATCATCTGCGCGACGTACGCGGTGCCCGCGGAGGGTGCGGTCGCCGGGCACCCGCTCGGGCGGCCGCTGCCGGGCGTGCGCCTGGCCGTGCGCGGCCCGCGCGGCGAGCGGGCGCCCGTGGGCGTCCCCGGCGAGGTGTGGATCTCGGGCGGCGGCGTTGCACGTGGCTACCTCGGCCGGCCGGAGCTGAACGCGGAGACGTTTGTCTCCATCGAGGGCGAGCGCGCCTACCGTACGGGCGACCGTGCCCGCTGGCGCGCGGACGGGGTGCTGGAGTTCCTGGGCCGCGCCGACGAGCAGGTGAAGGTGCGTGGCTTCCGCATCGAGCCCGGCGAGGTGGAGGCCGTGCTGCGCGAGCGACCCGGCGTCCGCGAGGCCGTCGTGCTGGCCAGGGAGGACGCTCCGGGGGACAGGCGCCTGGTCGCCTACGTCGTCCCGGGTGCGGAGGGTGTGGAGGCCGCCGGCGACGGCAGGGAGCAGGTGTCCGAGTGGGAAACGCTCTTCGACGACACCTACGCGCAGGACGAGGGGGAAGACGATCCGACCCTGCAGCTGAAGGGGTGGAACAGCAGCTATACGGGCGAGCCGATCCCGCGCGAGGAGATGCGCGCGTGGGTGGAGCACACGGCGGAGCGCATCCTGGCGCTCGGTCCTGAGCGGGTGCTGGAGGTCGGGTGCGGGACGGGGCTGCTGCTGTTCCGCGTGGCGCCGCACACGCGGGCCTACCACGGGACCGACTTCTCGGGCGTGGCGCTGGAGCACGTCCGCCGCCACCTCGCCGGGCTCCCGCAGGTGACGCTGTCGGAGGGTGAGGCGGACGAGCTGGCGGAGTTCGCGGGAGCGGAGTTCGACACCGTCGTCATCAACTCCGTCGCGCAGTACTTCCCGGACGTGGACTACCTGCTGCGCGTCCTCGACGGCGCCGCGGTGGCGCTGCGGCCGGGCGGGCGGATCTTCGTGGGCGACGTGCGCAGCCTGCCGCTGGCGGGTGCGTTCCACGCTTCGGTGGAGCTCGCCCGAGCACCCGACGACCTCCCTGCCGGGCGCCTGCTGGACCGGGTGCGGCGCGGGATCGTGGAGGAGCAGGAGCTGCTCGTGGAGCCCGGGCTGTTCGAGGCTCTCCGGGCGCGCATCCCCCGCCTCGGCCGCGTGGAAGTACAGGTGAAGCGGGGCGAGTACGACAACGAGGTCTCACGCTTCCGCTACGACGTCGTGTTGCACCTCGACCCCGACCTTGCCGACGCAGCGGACCCGGCCGTCCGGGAGTGGGGCGGGGAGGACGCGGCCGGGCTTCGCGCCCTGGCGGCGGAAACCAGCCAGGCGCTGCTCGTGCGTGGCGTCCTGGACGCGCGGGTGCGGGAGCACGTCCGCGTCTACGAGTTCGTATCGGCCGGCGGTGAAGCGACCGACGCGGCGGCCGTGCGCGCGCTCGCGGCCGAGGACACAGGCGGGATCGCTCCCGAGGCGGTGTTCGCTCTGGGCGAGGAGATGGGGCGGGGAATCGAGGTGCGCCCCGGCGCGGCGGGGACGCTTGACGTGCTCTTCCATCCGGCCGGCGGGGTCTCGTCCTTCCCGGCGCACCCGGACGAGGTGCAGCCCTGGGAGGTATACGCCAACGACCCGCAGTGGGGCCGCCGCGTGCGCGCGCTCGTCCCCGCGCTGCGCGAGGCCGCGCGCGCCCGGCTGCCGGAGTACATGGTGCCGAGCGCGTTCGTGGTGCTGGAGGCGCTGCCCGTCACCGCCAACGGCAAGGTCGACCGCGCCGCGCTCCCCGCCCCCGATACGCTCGGCTCGAGCGGGGGGTCGTACGTGGCGCCGCGCACGCCGGCCGAGGAGCGGATGGCGGGGATCTGGGCGGAGGTGCTGGGGGTGGAGCGGGTGGGGGCGGAGGACCACTTCTTCGACCTGGGCGGCCACTCGCTGCTCGCCACGCAGCTGGTCTCGCGGGTGCGGGAGGCGTTCCGGACCGAGCTGCCGCTGCGGGCGGTGTTCGAGGCGCCGACGCTGGCGGAGCTGGCGGGCCGGGTGGAGGCGCTCCGGGCGGAGGCGCCCGGCGACGCCGCGGCCCCGCCGCTGGTGCCGGTGCCGCGCGACGGCGCGCCGCTGCCGCTGTCGTTCGCGCAGCAGCGGCTGTGGTTCATCGAGCAGCTGGAGCCGGGGAGCACGGCCTACCACATGCCGTCCGTGCTGCGGCTGCGCGGGCCGCTGGACGCGCGCGTGCTGGAGCGCGCGCTGGGCGAGGTGGTGCGCCGGCACGAAGCGCTGCGCACCACCTTCGGCGAGAGCGAGGGAGCGCCCTTCCAGGTGGTGCACCCCGCGGGCGCGGCGCGCCTGGAGGTGACCGACCTGTCGGCCCTGGCTCCCGCGGAGCGCGAGGCCGAGGCCCGCCGGCTCGCGGGGGAAGAGACGCAGCGCCTCTTCGACCTGCGCGCGGGGCCGCTCTTCCGTGCGAGGCTGCTGCGCCTGGACGAGGACGATCACGTGCTGGTGCTGGCCATGCACCACGTCGTCAGCGACGGCTGGAGCATGGGGGTGCTCTCCGGCGAACTGGCCACGCTCTACGAGGCGTTCGCGCGCGGCGAGGCATCGCCGCTGCCGGAGCTGCCGGTGCAGTATGCCGACTTCGCGGTCTGGCAGCGCGCCTGGCTGGAGGGCGAGGTCATGGAGCGGCAGATCGCCTGGTGGCGCGAGCGCCTGGAGGGGGCGCCCCCGCTCCTGGAGCTCCCCACGGACCATCCCCGCGCCGCGACGCCGGGCCCCCGCGCCGGACACGTGTTCCGCGTGCTCCCGGCCGGGACGGCCGAGGGGGTGCGGGCGCTGGCCAGGCGCGAGGGAGCCACGCTGTACATGGTGCTGCTCGCCGCGCTGGACCTGCTGCTGGCGCGCTGGTCGGGGCAGGACGACGTGGTCGTCGGCACGCCCATCGCCAACCGCACGCGGCGGGAGACGGAGGGGCTGATCGGCTTCTTCGTCAACACGCTCGCGCTGCGCACCGATCTCTCCGGCAACCCGTCGTTCCAGGCGCTGCTGCGACGGGTGCGGGAAACGACGCTGGGGGCGTACCAGCACCAGGACGTGCCGTTCGAGCGCCTGGTCGACGAGCTGCGGGTGGAGCGCTCCCTGACCCACACGCCGCTCTTCCAGGTGATGTTCTCGCTCATCGAGGGCGCCGGCACCCAGCGGCCGTTCGGCGGTGTGGCGGTGGAGCCGTACGGGTCGGGCGGTGGCGCGGCGAAGTTCGACCTGGACGTGATGGTGGTGGAGCAGGAGGGTGGACTGGTGGTAGGGTTCACCTACCGGGAGGAGCTGTGGGACGCGTCCACGCCGGAGCGCATGGCGGGGGCGTACGCACGGCTGCTGGAGGCGGCGGCCGCGGACCCCGGGCGCCCGGTGCTCGCGCTGCCGCTCGTGTCGGAAGCGGAGCGGGAGAGCCTGCTGGCGGGGTCGAGCGGCCCACTCCTCGACTACCCGGCGGAGCTGTGCATCCATGCGCTGTTCGAGGCGCAGGCGGAGCGCACGCCGGAGGCGGTGGCCGTGCGCTTCGAGGAGGAGTCGCTCACCTACCGCGCGCTGAACGCACGCGCCAACCGCCTCGCCCACCACCTGCGCGGCCGCGGCGTGGGCCCCGAGGTGCGCGTGGGCGTGCTGATGGAGCGGAGCCTGGAGATGGTGGTCTCGCTCCTGGCGGTGCTCAAGGCCGGCGGCGCCTACGTGCCGCTGGACCCGGGCCTGCCCGCCGAGCGGCTGGCGTACATGCTGGACGACAGCGTCGTGCCGCTGGTGCTGGTGCAGGCTGCCCTGCGCGGGACCGTCCCCGCGCGCGAGGGCGTCGCGGTGCTGGCGGTGGACGCGCTGGCGGAGCGGCTGGCGGCGGAGCCGGCGGAGAACCCGGCGGGCGGCGCGGGTCCGGATTCGCTGGCGTACGTCATCTACACCTCCGGCTCCACCGGCCGCCCCAAGGGGGTGATGAACCAGCATCGGGGCGTGGTGAACCGCCTGGTGTGGATGCAGGCGCAGTTCGGCATCGGCGCGGACGACGTGGTGCTGCAGAAGACGCCGTTCTCCTTCGACGTGTCGGTGTGGGAGTTCTTCTGGCCGCTGCAGCAGGGGGCGCGGCTGGTGATGGCGCGGCCGGACGGGCACCGCGACCCCGCCTACCTGCGCGACGTGGTGGAGCGCGAGGGCGTGACCACGCTGCACTTCGTCCCCTCCATGCTGCAGCCGTTCGTGGAGGCGGTGGAGGCGGGCCGCTGCGCCTCGTTGCGCCACGTCGTCTGCAGCGGCGAGGCGCTGCCGGCGGCGCTGGTGCGGCGCTTCTACGACCGGTTCGCCGGCCCGGTGGTGCTCACCAACCTGTACGGCCCCACCGAGGCGGCCGTGGACGTGAGCTGCTGGACCTGCCCGCGCGACGGAGCGGCCGGCGTGGTGCCGATCGGCCGGCCGGTGTGGAACACCGCGCTCTACGTGCTGGACGCTGGGCTGCGGCCGGTGCCGGTGGGCACCCCCGGCGAGCTGTACATCGGCGGGGTGCAGGTGGCGCGCGGCTATCTGGATCGTCCGGGGCTGACGGCGGAGCGCTTCGTCCCCGATCCGTTCTCGGCGGAAGGCGGCGCACGGCTCTACCGCACCGGCGACCGGGCGCGGTGGCGGGCGGACGGCGCCATCGAGTTCCTGGGGCGGCTCGACTTCCAGGTGAAGGTGCGCGGCTTCCGCATCGAGCTGGGCGAGATCGAGGGCGCGCTGCGCCAGGCGCCCGGTGTCGGGGACTGCGCCGTCGTCGCGCGGGAGGACGTGCCCGGCGACCGGCGGCTGGTGGCGTACGTGGTGGGTGAAGCGGAGGCCGAGGCGCTGCGCGCGCACCTGCGGCGGAGCCTGCCGGAGCACATGGTCCCGGCCGCGTTCGTCTGCCTGGACGCGCTGCCGCACACGTCCAACGGCAAGCTGGACCGCAGGGCGCTGCCGGCGCCGGAGTACGCGGCCGGCGCGGACCGGTACGTGGCGCCGCGCACGCCGGAGGAGGAGATGCTGGCGGGGATCTGGGCGGAGCTGCTGCACGTGGAGCGGGTGGGGGTGCACGACAGCTTCTTCGAGCTGGGCGGGCACTCGCTGCTGGTCACGCGCGTGGTCTCGCGGGTGCGCCAGGTGTTCGGGGTGGAGGTGCCGCTGCGGGCGCTCTTCGAGGGACCCACGGTGGCGGAGCTGGCCCGCGTCGTGGCGGAACGGGGGTCGGTGGCCCTGGCGGGACGGGGGCCCGAGCCGGCGCCCGGCCCCAGCGCCAGCCCGCACCACCTGCTCGAGGTGATCGACGAGCTGTCGGACGAAGAGCTGGATCGCCTCCTGGACGCGCAACCCTGAAGAACCGGAGATCGGAGTGACCGTTCCCCCCAACTCTGCCAGCACGCTCTCGCGCGTCGAGAAGCAGGAGCGGCTGCGGAAGATCCTCCTCGAGAGGATCGGCCGGACGCGGACCGCGCCCACCTCCTTCGCGCAGGAGCGGCTCTGGTTCGTCGACCGGCTGGAGCCGGGAAGCGCCGTCTACAGCATGCCCGCGGCATGGCGCCTGGGAGGTGCGCTGGACGAGGCGGCGCTGCAGCGGGCGCTGGGCGAGATCGTCCGGCGTCACGAGGCGCTGCGCACCGTCTTCGCGGAGGTGGACGGCTCGCCGGCGCAGGTGATCGCGCCGTTCGGCGGCTTCGTCGTGCCGGTCGAGGACCTGTCGGCGCTCGGCGAGGCGGATCGCGAGGCGGCCGTCGAGCGCCGGGCCGGCGAGGAGGCGCGGCGGGCGTTCGACCTCTCGGCGGGCCCGCTCTTCCGTGCGGCGCTGCTGCGGCTGGGCGCCGAAGACCACGTGCTGCTCCTCTCGATGCACCACATCGTCATCGACGGCTGGAGCATGGAGGTGTTCTTCCGCGAGCTGTCGACGCTGTACGCGGCGTATCGCGAGGGGCGGGAATCGCCGCTGCCGGAGCTGCCGGTGCAGTACGCCGACTACGCCGTGTGGCAGCGCGGGCAGCTGGCGGGCGAGGCCCTGGATCGGCAGCTCTCGTACTGGAAGGAGCGCCTGGCGGGAGCGCCGGAGCTGCTGGAGCTGCCGACGGACCATCCCCGCCCGCCGGTGCAGACGTACCGGGGCGCCACGGTCCCGGTGGAGCTTTCCCTCGAGGTGCTGGAGCGGCTGCAGGCGCTGGGGCGGAGCGAGGGCGCGACGCTGTACATGACGCTGCTGGGCGCCTTTCAGGTGCTGCTGGGCAGGTACGCCGGCAGCGACGACGTGGTGGTGGGGAGCCCGATCGCCGGGCGCACGCGCGGCGAGGTGGAGGCGCTGATCGGCTTCTTCGTCAACAACCTGGTGCTGCGGACCGATCTCGGTGGAGACCCGAGCTTCCGCGAGGTTCTGCGGCGGGTGCGGGACGCGACGCTGGGCGCGTACGAGCACCAGGAGCTTCCCTTCGAGAAGCTGGTGGTCGAGCTGCAGCCGGAGCGCAGCTTGAGCCACTCGCCCCTGTTCCAGGTGATGTTCACGCTGCAGAACGCCGACGGCGGGGGCGGGGGCGGGGGAGGCGTTCTCCCGGGGCTGGAGGTGAGCGGAGTCGGAGCGGCCATGGAGATCGCCAGGTTCGATCTCTCCCTGACGCTCACGGCGACCCCTCACGGCCTGTACGGCGACCTGAACTACAGCACCGCCCTCTTCGAGCGCGACACGGCCGAACGGATGGTCGCCCACCTGGCGCGGGTGCTGGAGCAGGTCGCCGCCGACGCGGACGTGCGCCTCTCGCGCCTGTCGCTCGTCGGGCCGGAGGAGCGCGCCCGGGTCGTCGTGGAGTGGAACCGGACGGAGCGGCCGTACCCGCGGGGCGTCTGCGTCCACGATCTCTTCGACGCGCAGGTGCGCGAGCGGCCGGGTGCCGTGGCGCTGGTCTGGGGCGATGAGTCGCTGACGTACCGGGAGCTGGACGCACGGGCGAACCCGCTTGCGCACCACCTCGTCCGCCTGGGCGTGGGCCCCGACTCGCGCGTGGGCGTGCTGCTGGAGCGGAGCGCGGAGCTGATCGTCTCGATCCTGGCCGTGCTGAAGGCGGGCGGCTGCTACGTGCCGCTGGACCCGGGTTATCCCGCCGAGCGTCTGCGCCTGATGCTCGCCGACAGCAGCGCCCGCGTGCTCCTCACGCGTGGCGGCATGGCGTCGGCCCTCTCCGGGTCCGACGTGCGCGCCGTGTGCCTGGACCAGATCGCCGGCGCGCTCGCGTCGGAACCGGCCGAGGCGCCGCACAGCGGGGCGACGGCGGAGAACCTGGCGTACATCGTCTACACCAGCGGGAGCACGGGAAAGCCGAAGGGCGTGATGGTGGCGCACCGGCACGTGGTCCAGCTCGTCGTCGAGACCGACTACGTGCGGATCCGCCCCGGCGACCGCGTGGCCCAGGCGTCGAACGCGAGCTTCGACGCGCTGACGTTCGAGGCCTGGGGCGCATTCCTGAACGGGGCCACCCTGGTGGGAATCCCGCGCGACGTGCTCCTCTCGCCCCCCGCGCTGCGCGAGCTGCTGCGCGAGGAGCGGATCACCACGCTCTACCAGACCACGGCGCTGCTGAACCAGCTCTCGCGCGAGCAGCCGGACGTGTTCGCGCCGCTGCGCGAGGTGCTCTTCGGGGGCCAGGCGGCGGACGCGGACAGCGTGCGGCGGCTGCTGAAGGCGGGCGGCCCCGAGCGCCTGCTGCACATGTACGGGCCGACCGAGACGACCGCCTGGTGCTCGTGGGAACAGGTCGAGCAGGTGGCGGAGGACGCGCTCACGGTCTCCGTGGGCCGCCCCACCGGCAACCAGCGGATCTACCTGCTCGATGCCGCCCTGAGCCCGGTGCCGGTGGGGGTGCCCGGCGAGGCGTACGTGGGGGGCGACGGCGTGGTGCGCGGCTACCTGGAGCGGCCGGGGCTGACGGCGGAGCGCTTCCTCCCCGATCCGTTCGCGGCCGAGCCGGGTGCGCGGATGTACCGCACGGGGGACCGGCTGCGCTGGAGGGAAAGTGCGGAAGTGCGTGAGTGCGGAAGTGCGCTGGATCCGCACGAGGGCCAACGCACTCCCGCACTCCCGCACCCCCGCACTGGGGTTCTGGAGTTCATCGGCCGCGTGGACGAGCAGGTGAAGATCCGGGGGTTCCGGATCGAGCCGGGAGAGGTCGAGGCGGTGCTGTCGGCGCACGCGGCGGTGCGCGAGGCGCGGGTGATCGTGCGCGAGGACGAGCCGGGCGAGAAGCGGCTCGTGGCGTACGTCGTCGGGAGCGTGGATGCGGAGGAGCTGCGCGGGCAGCTGCGGGAGAGCCTGCCGGAGTACATGGTGCCGGCGGCGTTCGTGGGGCTGGAGCGGCTGCCGCTGACGCCCACGGGCAAGCTGGACGTCCGGGCGCTCCCCGCGCCGGAGCTCGCGCCGGCGGAGGACAGGTACGTGGCGCCGCGGACGCCGACCGAGGAGGTGCTGGCGGGGATCTGGGCGGAGGCGCTGCGGCTGGAGCGGGTGGGGGTGGAGGATCGCTTCTTCGACCTGGGCGGGCACTCGCTGCTGGCGACCCGCGTCACCGCGCGCGTCCGCGAGGTCTTCGGCGTGGAGCTGCCGCTGCGCGCCGTCTTCGAGCGGCCGGTCCTCTCCGGGCTCGCGGCCGAGATCGACCGCCTGCGCGGCACCGGCGCGGCGGCCGTCGCCGACGACGTCATCACCCCCGCCGCGCGCGAGGGCGACCTGCCGGTGACGTTCGCGCAGGAGCGGATCTGGCTCGTGGACGCGCTGGACCCGGGGAGCCCGGCGTACGCCATCCCGTTCTCGTACCACGTCGCCGGCCCTCTCGACCCCGACGCGCTGCGCCGCGCGCTCACCGAGCTGGTGCGCCGCCACGAGCCGCTGCGCACCACGCTCCCGGCCGTGGACGGCGTCCCCGTGCAGCGGATCGCCCCGCCCCCGGCCGGCTTCGACCTGCCGGTCGCCGACCTGCGGCACCTGCGCGGGAACGAGCTGTGGGACGAGGGCGGCCGCCTGGTGGCCGAAGCCTCGCGGCACCGCTTCGACCTGGCGCGTGGGCCGCTCTTCCGCGCGTCGCTCGTCCGGGTCGCCGACGACGAGCACTTCCTCCTTCTCAACCTCCACCACGCCATCGGCGACGGGTGGTCGCTGGGGGTGCTGAAGGAGGAGCTCTCGGCGCTCTACGCCGCCTTCTCGCGCGGCGAAGCGTCGCCGCTGCCGGAGCCCGCGCTGCAGTACGCGGACTACGCGGTCTGGCAGCGCGAGCGCCTGTCCGGCGCCGCGCTGGACCGGCAGGTGGAGTTCTGGCGGCAGGCGCTGGACGGCGCTCCTGCGCTCCTGGCGCTGCCGACCGACCGCCCCCGGCCGCCGGTGGAATCGCACCGCGGCGCGGTCGAGCAGCTGGTCGTCCCGTCCGCCCTGGCGGCGGAGGTGAACGCGCTGGCCCGCCGCGAGGGCGCCACGCTGTTCATGGTCCTCCTCGCCGCGCTGGACGTGGTCCTCGGCCGCCTCGCCGGGCAGGAGGACGTCGTGGTCGGGACGCCGATCGCGGGGCGGACGCGGGCGGAGACCGACCGGATGGTGGGGCTCTTCCTCAACTCGCTGGCGCTGCGGACCGACCTCTCGGGCGACCCGAGCTTCCGCGAGCTGCTGGGGCGGGTGCGCGAGACCACGCTGGACGCGTACGCGCACCAGGAGCTCCCCTTCGAGCGGGTGCTGGAGGAGGTGCGTCCCGAGCGGAGCCTGGCGCACGCCCCCGTGTTCCAGGTGATGCTCAACCTCGCCAACTTCGACGACGGCGCCTTCCGCGCCGAGGGCCTGGAGGTGGCGGGGGGCGGCTCGGGCACCGGCGAGGCGGCCAGCAAGTTCGACCTCACGCTCTATGCCAGGGAGCAGGACGGGGGGATCGACGTCAACCTGGTCTACGCCGCCGACCTCTTCGACGCGCCGCGGATGCGCGCGCTCCTGGCGCAGCTCGAAGGCGTGCTCCGCCAGGCCGCGGCCGCGCCGGAGACCCGCGTCGGCGCGCTGTCGCTGGCGACGGAAGCGGCGCGCGGCGTCCTTCCCGGCCCGGCCCGGGCGATCGAGGCCGAGGCTTGGCGCGAGGCCGTGCACGAGGCCTTCGCCGCCCACGCGGCGCGGTCTCCGGACGCGCCGGCGATCTCCGATGCGGCAGAGACGTGGACGTACGCCGAGCTGGACGCGGCGGCCAACCGCATCGCGCACCGGCTGATCGACGGCGGGGTGCGACCGGGCGAGGTGGTGGCCGTCTACGCGCACCGTTCGGTGGCGCTCATCCGCGCGCTGCTGGGAACGTGGAAGGCGGGGGCGGCGTTCGCCATCCTCGACCCGGCGTATCCGCCCGCTCGCCTGGCGGCGCAGGCCGGCGCGGCGCGTCCCACCGCCCTGCTGCGGATCTCCGCCGCGGGCGAGGTGCCGGCGGAGGTGGCCGCCGCGCTGGCGGAGAGCGCCCGCGCCACCGTCGTCCTGTCCGCCGGCGGGGAGGACGGGGTGGATGGATTCCCCTCCACCGCGCCGGCCGTCTCCGTGGGGCCGGACGACCTGGCGTACGTCGCGTTCACCTCCGGGACGACGGGCACGCCGAAGGCGATCGCCGGCACGCACCGGCCGCTGGCGCACTTCTTCGGCTGGTATGCGCGCGAGCTCGGGGTGGGGGATGCGGACCGCGTCTCCGTCCTCTCCGGCCTGGCGCACGACCCGCTGCTGCGCGACGTATTCGCCGCGCTGACGGTCGGCGGGAGCATCGCCATCCCCGATCCCGACCCGATCGGCACGCCGGGCTGGCTGGCGGGGTGGATGCGGGACGAGGGGATCACCGTCGCCCATCTCACCCCCGCGATGGGACAGCTCCTGGCGACGGGGTCGGGGGATGCACGGCTCCCCACGCTGCGCCTCGCCTGCTTCGGCGGAGACGTGCTGCGCGCGGGAGACGTGGAGCGGCTGCGCGCCATCGCCCCGGACGCCGACGCCGTCAACTTCTACGGCGCCACCGAGACGCCGCAGGCCATGGGCATCTTCCGCCTTCCCGCCGACCTGGCGGAGGTGGGCCCGGCCGTCCCCGTCGGCTGGGGGATCGACGGCGTGGACCTGCTGGTCGTCACCCCGTCGGGAACGCTGGCCGGAATCGGCGAGCTGGGGGAGATCGCCGTCCGCACCCCCTATCTCTCGCGCGGCTACCTGAACGACGCGGAGCTGACCGCCGCGCGCTTCGTCCCCAATCCCCTGACCGGCGACCCGGCCGACCGCGTCTACCGTACCGGCGACCTGGGCCGCTACCGCCCCGACGGCGCGGTGGAGCCGGTGGGGCGCGCCGACCAGCAGGTGAAGGTGCGCGGCTTCCGCGTGGAGCTGGGCGAGATCGAGGCCGCACTGGCGTCCCATCCGGCGATCCGGGAGGCCGCCGTGACCGCGCGCGAGACGGAGGGCGGCGACCACCGTCTCGCCGCCTACTGGGTCCCCTCGGACGAAGGTGCCGACGGGCCCGATGCCGCCGCGCTCCGGGCGCACCTGAAGGCGCTGCTGCCGGAGTACATGGTCCCGTCCGCCTGGGTGCAGCTGGACCGGCTGCCGCTGACGGCGAACGGCAAGCTGGACCGCCGCGCGCTGCCGGAGGCCGCGTCGGTCGTGACGGATGCGCGTGCGCCGCGCACGCCGACGGAGGAGATCCTGGCGCAGCTCTGGGCCGAGGTCCTGCGCACGGAATCCGTCGGGGTGGACGACGACTTCTTCGCGCTGGGCGGGCACTCGCTGCTGGCGACGCGGCTCCTGGCGCGGGTGCAGAACGCGCTGGGTGTCGTGCTTCCGCTCCGCGCAGTCTTCGAGGGACCCACGGTGGCGGAGCTGGCCGCGCGGGTGGAGGAGATGCGCCGCGCCGGGCTGCCGGCGCTGCCGCCGGTGGTGCCGGTCGGCCGTGATCATCCCCTCCCGCTCTCGTTCGCCCAGGAGCGGCTCTGGTTCATCGACCGGCTGGAGGGCGGGAGCGCGCAGTACAACATCTCCAACGCGCTGCGCCTGCGCGGCGCCCTGGACGTGGACGCACTGGAGCGGAGCCTGGGCGAGATCGTCCGCCGCCACGAGTCGCTGCGGACCGTCTTCCGCGAGGGTGACGGAGGCGCGGTGCAGGTGATCGCCCCGTACGCGGGCTTCACGCTGCCGACCGACGACCTGTCGACGCTGGACCCGGCCGCGCGCGAGGCGGAGGTGCGCCGCCGCGCGACGGAAGACGCGGCGCGTCCGTTCGACCTCGCCGAGGATCCGCTCTTCCGCGCCGCGCTGCTGCGGGTGGCGGACGAGGAGCACGTCCTGCTGCTGTGCATCCACCACATCGTCACGGACGGGTGGAGCAGCGGCGTCCTCCTGCGCGAGCTGTCGGCGCTGTACGCGGCCTATCGCGATGGCGACGATTCGCCGCTGGCCGAGCCGCCGGTGCAGTACGCGGACTACGCCGTGTGGCAGCGCGAGCAGCTGCAGGGCGAGGTGCTCGACCGCCAGGTCGGCTACTGGAAGGAGCGGCTGGCGGGCGCGCCGGCGCTGCTGGAGCTGCCGACGGACCGGCCCCGGCCGCCGGTGCAGTCGCACCGCGGCGCGCGGGAGCTGTTCGACCTGCCGCGCGCGCTGCTCGACCGTCTCCAGGCGCTGGGCCGCGGCGAGGGCGCCACGCTGTACATGGTGCTGCTGGGCGCCTTGCAGACGCTGCTGTCGAAGTACAGCGGGAGCGAGGACATCGTCGTCGGCAGCCCCATCGCCGGGCGTACGCGGCGCGAGGTGGAGGAGCTGATCGGCTTCTTCGCCAACACGCTGGTGCTGCGCACCGACCTCTCGGGAGATCCGAGCTTCCGCGAGCTGCTGGGGCGCGTGCGCGAGGGGACGCTGGGCGCGTACGAGCATCAGGAGGTGCCGTTCGAGCGGCTGGTGGCCGAGCTGCAGCCCGAGCGCTCCCTGGGGCACTCGCCGCTCTTCCAGGTGTCGTTCGCGCTGCAGAACGTCGAGGGCGCCGGTGGCGGCCTGGCGGGGCTGCGGATCGAGGGGGTGGGCGGGGAGGTGGAGACCGCCAAGTTCGACCTGGCGCTCTCCGCCGTCCCGCACGACGGCGGCATCCACGGCGTGCTGGAGTACAGCACCGACCTCTTCGACCGCTCCACCGTCCGGCGGATGCTGGGCCACCTGGCGCGGGTGCTGGAGCAGGTCGCCGCCGACGCGGACGTGCGGCTTTCGCGGCTGGCGCTGCTCGGCGAGGCGGAGCGCGCCAGTCTGCTCGCGCTGGGCGAAGGCGCCGCGCCCGAGCTCCCCCGCGCCACGGTGGATGCGCTCTTCGCGCGGGCCGCCGCCGCGGCGCCGGAGGCCGTGGCGCTGGCGTGGGAGGGCGGGCGGATGACCTACGCGGAGCTGGACGGCCGCGCCAACCGCCTTGCCCACCACCTGCGCCGCGCCGGCGTGGCCGCGGGAACGCGCGTGGGCGTGTGCCTGGAGCGCGGACCGGAGATGGTCGTCGCCACGCTGGCGGCGCTCAAGGCGGGCGGCGCGTACGTGCCGCTGGACGCGGCGTACCCGGCGGAGCGGCTGGCCTTCATGGTGGCCGACTCCGCCGTCCCCGTGCTGGTGACGGAGTCACGCCTGGCGGAGCGCCTGCCGCCCCACGCCGCGCACGTCGTCCGGGTGGACGCGGACGCGGCGGCGATCGCGGCCGAGCCGGCGGACGCCCCGGCGGCGGAGACGGACCCGGAAGCGGCGGCGTACGTGATGTACACCTCCGGCTCCACGGGCCGGCCCAAGGGCGTCGAGGTGCCGCACCGCGCCATCGTGCGCCTGGTGCGCGGGCAGGACTTCGTCTCCATCGACCCCTCCGACGTGTTCCTGCAGCTCGCGCCCGCCTCGTTCGACGCGTCCACGCTGGAGCTGTGGGGGCCGCTGCTGAACGGCGCGCGCCTCGCCATCCATCCCGCCGTGCAGCCCTCCGTGGAGAGCGTCGGCCGGGCGCTGGCGGAGCACGGCGTCACCGTCCTCTGGCTGACGGCGGGCCTCTTCCACCTGGTGGTGGAGGCGCGCATCGAGATCCTGCGCGGCGTGCGCCAACTCCTCGCCGGCGGCGACGTGCTCTCCGTTGCCCACGTGCGCCGCGTGCTGGAGGAGCTGCCGGAGACGGCGCTCATCAACGGCTACGGGCCCACGGAGAACACCACCTTCACCTGCTGCCACCGCATCGGCGAGCCACCGCGGGAGGGGGCCAGCGTTCCCGTCGGCCGGCCGATCGCGAACACGTACGTCCGCGTGCTGGACGCGGCGATGCAGCCGGTGCCGGTCGGCGTGCCCGGCGAGCTGTACGCGGGCGGCGCGGGGCTGGCGCTGGGGTACCTGAACCGGCCGGAGCTGACGGCCGAGACGTTCGTGGCCGACCCGTATCTCCCCGGTGCGCGGCTCTACCGCACCGGCGACCGGGTGCGCTGGAAGGAAACTGCGGGTGCGGAAGTGCGTGAGTGCGGAAGTGCGCTGGATTCGCGCGAGGGCCAACGCACTCCCGCACTCCCGCACTCCCGCACTGCGGTTCTGGAGTTCCTGGGCCGCGTGGACACGCAGGTCAAGATCCGCGGCTTCCGCGTGGAGCCGGGCGAGGTGGAGAGCGCGCTGTCGGCGCATGCGGCGGTGCGCGAGGCCGCCGTCGTGGTCCGCGAGGACGTGCCGGGCGAGAAGCGGCTGGTGGCGTACGTGGTCGGCGGCGTCGAGGCGGAGGCGCTGCGGGAACAGCTGCGGCGCATCCTGCCGGAGTACATGGTGCCGGCGGCGTTCGTGGGGTTGGACGCGCTGCCGCTGACGCCGAACGGCAAGCTGGACCGGAAGGCGCTGCCGGCGCCGGATCTCGCGCCGGCAGAGGAACGGTACGTGGCGCCGCGCACCCCCGTGGAGGAGGCGCTGGCGGGGATCTGGGCGGAGGTGCTGCGGCTGGAGCGCGTAGGGGTGGAGGAGAGCTTCTTCGAGCTGGGCGGGCACTCGCTGCTCGCCACCCGGGTGGTCTCGCAGGTGCGCGCGGTGTTCGGCGTGGAGCTGCCGCTGCGGGCGGTGTTCGAGACGCCCACGGTGGCCGGCCTGGCGCCGCAGGTGGAGACGCTGCTGCTGGCGCGGCAGGAGGAGCAGGAGCTCGCGGACGTGCTGGAGCGGCTGGAGGGGCTGTCGCAAGACGAGGTGATGAAGCTTCTCGGCGGGGACTGATCTTCCCGTCCCCGGCCGTTGGCCCCGTGGCGCGCGCCGCGGTCATACTGGAGAGGTGTAAGGCTCGATGAGCGAAGTACTCGCACGGGTGGACAAGCTGTCGCCGGAGCACCGGGCCCTGCTGCAGAAGCTCCTCCTGAAGCAGGCCGGCCAGGTGCACGAGCCGGGCGCCGTTCGCCCCCGCGAGGGGGACGGCCCCGCGCCGCTGTCGTTCGCGCAGGAGCGGCTCTGGTTCATCGACCGGCTGGAGCCGGGAAGCGCCGCCTACAACCTTCCCATGGCATGGCGCCTGGAGGGTGCGCTGGACGAGGCGGCCCTGGAGCGCGCGCTGGGCGAGATCGTGCGGCGTCACGAGGCGCTGCGGACCACCTTCGCGGAGGCGGACGGCTCGCCGGTGCAGGTGATCGCTCCCTTCGGCGGGTTCGCCCTGCCGGTGGAGGACCTGTCGGGGCTGGGCGAGGCGGATCGGGAGTCGGCGGTCGGGCGGCGCGCCGGCGAGGAGGCGCGGCGGACCTTCGACCTCTCCACGGGCCCGCTCTTCCGCGCGGCGCTGCTGCGGCTGGGCGCCGAGGATCACGTGCTGCTGGTCTCGATGCACCACGTGGTGAGCGACGGGTGGAGCCTGGGGGTGCTTTTCGGGGAGCTGTCGGCGCTGTACGCGGCGTACCGCGAGGGGCGCGAGTCGCCGCTGCCGGAGCTGCCGGTGCAGTACGCCGACTACGCGGTGTGGCAGCGCGAGCAGCTGGCGGGCGAGGTGCTGGAGCGGCAGCTCTCGTACTGGCGGGAGCGGCTGGCGGGTGCCCCGGAGCTGCTGGAGCTGCCCACCGACCATCCCCGCCCGACGGTGCGGACGTTCCGGGGGGCGCACGAGCAGATCGAGCTTCCCCTGGAGCTGCTGGAGCGGCTGCAGGCGCTGGGGCTGAGCGAGGGAGCGACGCTGTTCATGGTGCTGCTGGGCGCCTTCCAGGTGCTGCTGGGCCGGTACGCCGGCAGCGAGGACGTGGTGGTGGGGAGCCCGATCGCGGGGCGCACGCGTGGGGAAGTGGAGCCCCTGATCGGCTTCTTCGTGAACACGCTCGTGCTGCGGAGCGACCTCTCGGGCGACCCGAGCTTCCGCGAGGTGCTGGGGCGGGTGCGCGAGGCGACGCTGGGGGCGTACGCGCACCAGGACGTGCCCTTCGAGAAGCTGGTGGCCGAGCTGCGGCCGGAGCGGTCCCTGAGCCACTCGCCGCTCTTCCAGGTGATGTTCGCGCTGCAGGAGGCCGGGGTCCAGGGAGGCGCAGGCGCGCTCGGGGGGCTCGAGGTGAGCGCGGTCGGCGCGGGGCTCGCGGGCGCCAAGTTCGACCTTTCCCTCACGCTCGCGGCGACCCCCCAGGGCCTGCTCGGCGGGCTGAGCTACAGCACCGACCTCTTCGAGCCCGGCACGATCGTGCGGATGCTCGGCCACCTGGCACGGGTGCTGGAGCAGGTCGCCGCGGACGCGGACATGCGGCTCTCGCAGCTGGAGCTGCTCGGCCCGGCGGAACGCGCGCGGGTGCTGGAGGAGTGGAACCGCACGGATGCGGAGTATCCCGCGGGTGCCTGCATCCACGCGCTGTTCGAGGCGCAGGCGGCGCGCACGCCGGGCGCGGTGGCCGTGGTCCACGAGGACCGCTCGCTGACGTACGCGGAGCTGAACGAGCGCGCCAACCGCCTGGCGCATCACCTGGTCCGCATGGGCGTGGGGCCGGAGGTGCGCGTGGGCGTGCTGATGGAGCGGAGCCTGGAGGTGGTGGTCTCGCTCCTGGCCGTGCTGAAGGCCGGGGGCGCCTACGTGCCGCTGGACCCCGCCTATCCCGCCGAGAGGGTGGCGTTCATGCTGGCCGACTCCGCCGCCCCGGTGCTGCTCACGCAGGAGACGCTGCGCGGTCTCTCCGTCGCCCGGCCCGGCGTCAGGGTGCTGGTCGAGGAGGAGGCGCGGGCGGAGATCGCGGCCGAGAGCGCGGAGAACGTGGAGAGCCGCGTCGCGCCGCGGAACCTGGCGTACCTGATCTACACCTCCGGATCGACGGGCACGCCCAAGAGTGTCGCCATCGAGCACGAGAGCGCCGTGGTGATGCTGGCGTGGGCGTGGAGCGTCTTCTCCGACGAGGAGCTGTCGGGGATGCTGGCGTCGACGTCGCTCTGCTTCGACATGTCGGTCTTCGAGCTCTTCGCGCCGCTCACCCGGGGCGGGCGCGTGATCGTGGTGGAGAACGCGCTCGCCCTGCCGCACTCGGCGGCCGCGGACCAGGTGCGGCTCCTCGACACGGTGCCCTCCGCCGCCGCGGCGCTGCTGAACAGCGGGGGGATCCCGTCCGGGGTGAAGACGGTGAACCTGGGCGGCGAGCCGCTGCGGGCGGAGCTGGTGGACGCGCTGTACGCGCACGGGGTGGAACGGGTCTACGACGCGTACGGCCCGTCCGAAGACACCACGTTCAGCACGTATGCGCTGCGGCGGCCGGGAGGCCCGGTGACGATCGGACGCGTGCTGGCGAACTCGCGGGCGTACGTGGTCGACGGCGGGTTGCGGCCGGTGCCGGTGGGGGTGCCGGGCGAGCTGTACCTGGGGGGCAGGGGGGTGACGCGCGGCTACCTGGGGCGGCCGGGGCTCACGGCGGAGCGGTACGTTCCCGATCCGTTCAGCGCCGAGCCGGGCGCGCGGATGTACCGCACGGGCGACCGCATCCGGTGGAAGGCGGACGGGACGCTGGAGTACCTGGGGCGGTTCGACCACCAGGTGAAGGTGCGCGGCTTCCGCGTGGAGGTGGGCGAGATCGAGGCGGTGCTGCGCCGGTACGCAGGCGTCTCCGACTGCGTGGTGGTGGTGCGCGCGGAGGCGGGCGAGCAGCAGGTGGTGGCGTATGTGGCCGGCGAAGCGCAGGCGGAGGCGCTGCGTTCGCACGTGCGGCGGACCCTGCCGGACTACATGGTGCCGTCCGCGTTCGTCTTCCTGGACGCGCTGCCGCTGACGCCCAACGGCAAGCTGGACCGCAAGGCATTGCCGGCGCCGGAGCTCGCGTCGGCGAAGGAGACGTACGTGGCGCCGCGCGCCCCCGCGGAAGAGGTGCTGGCGGGGATCTGGGCCGAGGTGCTGCGGCTGGAGCGCGTGGGCGTGGAGGACAGCTTCTTCGAGCTGGGCGGGCACTCGCTGCTGGCCACGCGGGTGGTGTCGCGGGTGCGCGAGCTGTTCGGGGTGGAGCTGCCGCTGCGGGCGGTCTTCGAGGGACCCACGATCGCGGAGCTGGCGGCGCGGATCGAGCTGGAGCGTCGCGCGGGCGAGGGTGTCGCCCTCCCGCCGCTCGTTCCCGTCGCCCGGGAGGCGCCGCTGCCGCTCTCCTTCGCGCAGGAGCGGCTCTGGTTCCTGCACCAGATGGAGCCGGAGGGCGCCGGCTACCACATGCCCCGCTCGGGCCGGCTGCGGGGGCGCCTCGACGTGTCCGCGCTGGAGCGGGCGCTGGGCGAGCTGGTGAGCCGCCACGAGGCGCTGCGCACCACCTTCCGCCCGGTGGAGCAGGGCGCCGTGCAGGTCGTGCACCCGGCCGCGCCCGCGCACCTGCCCGTGGTGGACCTCACCGGGCTCGTGCCGGAGGAGCGCGAGCAGGAGGCGCGCCGCCTGGCGCGGGAAGACGCGGAGCGCCCCTTCGACCTGGAGCGTGGGCCGCTGCTTCGCGTGACGCTGGTGCGCCTCTCCGACGAGGAGCACGTCCTCCTCCTGTGCATGCACCACATCGTCAGCGACGGGTGGAGCATGGACGTGCTCTTCCGCGAGCTGTTCACCCTCTACGACTCGTTCTCGCGCGGCTCGGAATCACTGCTGCCACCGCTGGCGGTGCAGTACGCGGACTTCGCCGTGTGGCAGCGCGGCTGGCTTAAGGGTGAGGTGCTCCGCCGCCAGCTCGACTGGTGGCGGGAGCGGCTGGGCGGCGCGCCCCCCGTGCTGGAGCTCCCGACCGACCGCCCGCGCCCCGCGGTGGCGGGCTCGCACGGCGCTGCACACCGGTTCCGCCTTCCCGCGGACGTCACCCGGGGGCTCTGCTCGCTCGCCCGGCGGGAAGGGGCGACGCTCTACATGGTGACGCACGCCGCCCTCGACCTGCTGCTCTCGCGCTGGTCGGGGCAGGAAGACCTGGTCGTCGGCTCGCCGATCGCGGGACGCACGCAGGTAGGGACGGAGGGGCTGATCGGCTTCTTCGTGAACACGCTGGCGCTGCGCATCGATCTTTCCGGAGATCCCGCCTTCGCGGAGCTGCTGGGGCGCGTGCGGGAGACGGCGCTGGGGGCATACGCCCACCAGGAGCTGCCGTTCGAGCGGCTGGTGGAGGAGGTCGCCCCGGAGCGGGGCCTGTCGCACACGCCGCTCTTCCAGGTGATGTTCGCGCTCCAGAACGCCGACGCCGGCGAGGGGCCCGCCCTTGCCGGGGCTCGGTTGGAGCCGAACGCCGAGGTTCGGCTGGAGCCGTTCGGGAGCGAGATCCGGACGGTGCGCTTCGACCTGGAGCTGGACCTCACGGAGGTGGGCGAGGAGCTGCTCGGGAGCCTGCGCTTCCGGACCGACCTGTTCGACGCCGCCACCATGGAGCGCTTCACGGCGCAGTACCGGGCCGTGCTCGCCGCGGCTGCCGCCTCGCCGGAGGAGCGCCTGTCGCGCCTGGCGATCCTGCCCCCGGAGGAGGCGCGGACGCTCCTCGCGTACGGGAGCGGCCCCGCCCGCGACGGTACGGGTGACGCCCCGGTGCATCGCCTCATCGCGGAGCAGGCCGCCCGCACGCCGGAGGCCCCGGCCGTGCTGTTCGCGGGCGAGTCGCTCACCTACGCGGAGCTGGACGAGCGAGCCGAGTCCCTCGCCCGGCGCCTGCGCGGCCTGGGCGTGGGTCTGGGGACGACGGTCGCCGTGTGCCTGGAGCGGGACCCGGGCGTGCTCGTGGCGCCGCTGGCCGTGTGGAAGGCGGGCGGCGTCTACCTGCCGCTCGATCCCGCCCACCCGGCGGAGCGGCTTTCCTTCCTCCTGCACGACTCCGGGGCGAAGCTCGTCGTATCCGACCTTCCGCTGGCCGGGGCGCTCCTGGAGCGCGAGGCGGACGTCCTCCTGCTCGACCCCTCCGCGGAGGGCGACCTGCCTGGCGGAGAGCTGGAGCCCCGCGGCGGGAGTGGTCCCGGCGACCTGGCCTACCTGATCTACACGTCGGGATCGACGGGGACCCCCAAGGCGGTGATGGTGGAGCACGCGCAGCTCACCCACACCCTGCGTGCCGGCCTCGAAACACTCGGCTTCACCCCCGGTGACGTGGTGGCGGCGCTCGCTTCGACCGCGTTCGACATCTCGCTGCTGGAGCTGGTCACGCCGCTCCTGGCGGGGAGCGCGGTACGGATCGTCCCCCACGAGGTCGCGCGGGACCCGGAGACGCTGGTGGAGGCCGCGGGAGACGTGAGCGTGCTGCACGCCGTCCCGGCGCTGATGCGGCAGGTGGTGGAGGCTGCGCGCGGCGGGCGGATGCTTCCCTCGCTGCGGCTCCTGCTGGTGGGCGGGGATACGGTGCCGCCCGACCTGCTGGAGGACATGCGCGAGGTTTTCCCCGACGCCAGGACCGTGGTCCTGTACGGTCCCACCGAGGCGGCCATCATCTGCGCGACGTATGCCGTGCCCGCGGAGGGTGCGGTCGCCGGGCACCCGCTGGGGCGGCCGCTGCCGGGCGTGCGTATGGCCGTCCGCGGCCCGCGCGGTGAGATGGCGCCGGTCGGGGTGCCCGGCGAGCTGTGGATCTCGGGCGGAGGGGTCGCACGGGGCTACCTCGGCCGGCCGGAGCTGAACGCCGAGAAGTTCGTCTCCATCGACGGCGAACGCGCCTACCGCACCGGCGACCGCGCCCGCTGGCGCGCGGACGGCGTGCTGGAGTTCCTGGGGCGCGCCGACGAGCAGGTGAAGGTGCGTGGCTTCCGTATCGAGCCCGGCGAGGTGGAGGCCGTGCTGCGCGGGCAGCCCGGCGTCCGTGAGGCCGTCGTGCTGGCGAGGGAGGATGCGCCTGGGGACAGGCGTCTGGTCGCCTACGTCGTTCCGGGCGCGGACGGCGTGGAAACCGCCGGCGTCGAGACCGCCGGCGGCAGGGAGCAGGTGGCGGAGTGGGAAACGCTCTTCGACGACACCTACGCGCAGGACGAGGGGGAAGAAGACCCGACCCTGCAGTTGAAGGGGTGGAACAGCAGCTACACGGGGGAGCCGATCCCGCGCGAGGAGATGCGCGCGTGGGTGGAGCACACGGCGGAGCGCATCCTGGCGCTCGGTCCTGAGCGGGTGCTGGAGGTCGGGTGCGGGACGGGGCTGCTGCTCTTCCGCGTGGCGTCGCACACGCGGGCCTACCACGGGACCGACTTCTCGGGAGTGGCGCTGGAGCACGTCCGCCGGCACCTCGCCGGGCTCCCGCAGGTGACCCTGTCGGAGCGCGAGGCCGACCGGCTGGACGACTACGCGGGAGCGGGGTTCGACCTGGTGGTCGTCAACTCGGTCGCGCAGTACTTCCCGGACGTGGACTACCTGCTGCGCGTGCTGGAGGGCGCGGCCGCGACGCTGCGGCCGGGCGGGCGGATCTTCGTGGGCGACGTGCGCAGCCTGCCGCTGGCGGGTGCCTTCCACGCCTCGGTGGAGCTCGCCCGAGCGCCGGAGGGGCTGCCGATCGAGCAGCTGCGGGCGCGGGTGCGGCGGGGGATGACGGAGGAGCAGGAGCTGCTGGTGGACCCGGCGCTCTTCGAGGCGCTCCGGGCGCGCATCCCCCGCCTCGGCCGTGTCGAAGCGCAGGTGAAGCGGGGTGAGTACGACAACGAGGTCTCACGCTTCCGCTACGACGTCGTGTTGCATCTCGATGCCGACTTCGCCGCCGCAGCGGACCCGGCCGTGAGGGAGTGGGGCGGGGAGGACGCAGACGGCCTTCGGGCGCTGGCAGACGGGAGCGCGTCGGGGCTGCTCGTCCGTGGCGTGCCGGACGCGCGGGTGCGGGAGCACGTCCGCGCGCTGGAGCTGATCTCGAGCGCCCGGGGCGCGGCTACCGCAGGCGAGGTGCGGGCGCTTGCCGGCGCCGGGACGGGGGACGGGGTCCAGCCGGAGGCGTTGTTCGCCCTGGCCGACGAGCTGGCGCGGGGTATCGAGGTGCGCCCCGGCGCGTCCGGCACGCTGGACGTGCTCTTCCATCCGGCCGGCGGGGTCGCGCGCTTCCTCGCTGCGGTGGATGTGGAGCGGCCGTGGGAGAGCTATGCGAACGACCCGCAGTGGGGCCGCCGCATGCGCGCGCTCGTCCCCGCGCTGCGCGAGGCCGCCCGCGCCCGGTTGCCGGAGTACATGGTGCCGAGCGCCTTCGTGGTGCTGGAGGCACTGCCCGTCACCGCCAACGGCAAGGTGGACCGCGGCGCGCTCCCCGCCCCCGACACGCCCGGCTCGAGCGGGACGTACGTGGCGCCGCGCACGCCGGCCGAGGAGCGGATGGCGGGGATCTGGGCGGAGGTGCTGGGCGTGGAGCGCGTCGGCGGGGAGGACAACTTCTTCGAGCTGGGCGGCCACTCGCTGCTCGCCACGCAGCTGGTCTCGCGGGTGCGGGAGGCGTTCCGGACCGAGCTGCCGCTGCGGGCGGTGTTCGAGGCGCCGACGCTGGCCGAGCTGGCGGGCCGCGTGGAGGCGCTCCGGGCGGAGGCGCCCGGCGACGCCGCGGCCCCGCCGCTGGTGCCGGTGCCGAGGGACGGCTCGCCGCTGCCGCTGTCGTTCGCGCAGCAGCGGCTGTGGTTCATCGAGCAGCTGGAGCCGGGGAGCACCGCCTACCACATGCCGTCCGTGCTTCGGCTGCGCGGGCCGCTGGACGCGCGCGTGCTGGAGCGCGCGCTGGGCGAGATCGTCCGGCGTCACGAGGCGCTGCGTACCACCTTCGGCGAGAGCGAGGGAACGCCCTTCCAGGTGGTGCACCCCGCGGGCGCGGCGCGGCTGGAGGTGACCGACCTGTCGCGCCTGGCCGCGGAGGAGCGCGAGGCCGAGGCCCGCCGGCTCGCCCGGGAAGAGGCGCAGCGCCCCTTCGACCTGCGCGCGGGGCCGCTCTTCCGTACCAGGCTGCTGCGCCTGGGCGAGGACGATCACGTGCTGGTGCTGGCCATGCACCACGTCGTCTCCGACGGCTGGAGCATGGGGGTGCTCTTCGGTGAGCTGAGCGCGCTCTACGAGGCGTTCGCGCGCG
>Ga0207694_10000329_pt1 | contig 44700 bp, 69 predicted proteins | sample KBSC34metaG_FD_184353 | JGI IMG/M metagenome (GOLD analysis project Ga0207694, IMG submission 184353) | Corn rhizosphere microbial communities from Kellogg Biological Station, Michigan, USA - KBS C3-4 metaG (SPAdes) (version 2) | ecosystem: Host-associated > Plants > Roots > Rhizosphere > Soil... | reverse complement strand
GGCGACCTGGAATGGACGGATGGCATGCTCTACCCGCTTCTGCACCGCCTCGAACGCTCGGGCAGCGTCGAGAGCGAGTGGCGCGACTCCGACGCGTCGCGGCGTCGCAAGTACTACCTGATCACCGAGTCGGGCAAGGCCCAGCTGGCCGAGCAGCGCCGCCAGTGGGCGACGGCGAACCGCACTCTCGGCGGTCTCTGGACGCAGGCGGCCGGCGCATGAGCGAGCAGCAGAGCGAGCAGGTGAGCGAGCAACTGATCGGCGAATGGCGCACCGCGGTGCGCGGCAACAAGGCCGTCGACGAGTCGGATGCCGCCGAGCTCGAGAGCCACCTGCGCGACGCGATGGCCGACCTCGAGGGCGCGGGACTGACCGCCGACGAAGCCTTTCTCATCGCGGTGCGCCGGGTGGGAGCCGTCGACACGCTGACCGCCGAGTTCGCCCGCGAGCACAGCGACCGGCTGTGGAAGCAACTGGTCGTGACGCCCGCCGCCGACCCGCGGCCGTCGTCGTGGCCGGTCATGTTGATCTTCGCGGTCATCGCCGCCGTGGTGGTGGAGGTCGCGCGCATCGCCACCGACTTTCCCAACAACGGCGCCGGCGCCGAGTGGTTCGGCCGCAACCTGAGCCTGTTCGTGCTGCCGGTGCTCGCCGCCTACTTCGTGGTGGTGCGCCGGATGCCGTGGCGCCGCATCCTGCCCCTGGTCGCGATCGTGGTGGTGCTCGCGCTCGCGGTGAACCTGTTCCCGTATCACGGCGACCGGGCTACCGAGGTGATCGTCGCCATCCACCTACCCGTCGTGCTGTGGTTCGTGGTCGGGCTCGCCTACCTCGGCGGCGAGTGGCGCTCGTCGGATCGGCGGATGGACTTCTTGCGCTTCACCGGCGAGTTCATCGTCTACTACGCGCTGATCGCGCTGGCCGGCGGTGTGCTCGTCGGGCTGATGGACGGCGTGCTCTCGCTGGCCGCTGCCAACGCGGCGCAGGCCGTGTTCGTCTGGGTAGTGCCCGCCGGGGCAGCAGGCGCGGTGCTGGTCGCCGCCTGGCTGGTCGAGGCGAAGAAGAGCGTGATCGAGAACATCGCGCCCGTGCTGACCGCGATCTTCACGCCGCTGTTCGCCGCGATGCTGCTGGTCAGCACCGTGATCTATGCGGTGACGGCATTCGGCCGCAGCTTCGACCGCAACTCGCTCGGCCTGTTCGACGCGCTGCTGGTCGTGGTCGTCGGCTTGGTGATCTACGGCATCTCGGCCCGCAGCACGCGCCGCCCCGGTTTGATGGATGCCCTGCGCCTCACTGCGGTCGTCGCGGCCGTGCTGCTCGACCTGCTCGTGCTGGTGGCGATGCTCACCCGGGTCAGCGAGTTCGGCTTCACCGCCAACCGCGTCGCCGCCCTCGGCCTCAACATCGTGCTGCTGGTCGACCTCGTGGTCACGGCGGTCATCATCATCCGGATGCTGCGGGGTCGCACCCCGGTGCTCGCCCTCGAGCGCTGGCAGACCTCGTACCTGCTGGTCATCGGCGCCTGGGTGACGGCGGCGGTGCTGGTGCTGCCGGTGGTGTTCGGGTTCGCGTGAGGTGTGGATAGTTCTGACCGGTGATCCGCGATCTCTGCCACCCTGCGGGGCATGGTTCTGACGCTGAAGAAACGAATCGCCGGGCTTCTGGCCGAGGATCGCGGCGACGTTCCCGGCTGGGTGCTGATCACGCTCGTGATTGGTGTCTGATGCCGTCTATGCGGTGCGGCGAGTGAAGGTCCGAGCGGCGCGCGCCGCGGTCGCACCGGACATGACCTTCTGGATGCGCTTCGCCATCATCGTCCACCGGGGATCGGCAACGACCTCGGGCCGTTGCACCAAATGCATGAGCATCTGTGTGTACCTGGCCGGCGACACCTCGAACTCGGTGATGACCTGACCGATCGGCAGGCGCGGGTTCTGCTCGCGACGCTCCGCGAACTCCAGGATCCGGACGTCGAGGTCAGTGAGGGTGGGCATGGCAGAGACTCTGTCGCCGACCACCGACACGGCGCTACGCTGACGGCCATGAGCAGCCCCACGACCGGACCCGAGGCCGACGCACGACGCGCCGCCCTCATCGCAAAGATCGAGAAGCACAACGGCGAGCCACTGCCGAAGAGGGACGGTCCGCCGCCCAAGGATGACGACCTCGAGGCAGAAGTCGCGCCTCCCACCGCGCCGTCACCGTCCACACCCTGGGCCTTGGTCGTCGCGATCATCTGGGCGATCGCCGCCGTCATCATCGGCCTGATCTTCATCTTCGGCGTCAACTCTGAGACGTACGGCGGCGACGCGTACACCGGGATCGAGGGCGCGATCGTTCAGGCGGTTCACGCGGTCGGATGGGTCATCATCAGCACCGGCGCGCTTGGCGTCATCATCGCGGGGAGCCGCGTCCGCGACCGCCGGTAGCATCGCAATAGGTCGACCCCGGCCAAGACCCTTCGGGGAGGTTGTCGGGGCGACCCCTATTTCTTGACGCAGACGGCCGGCTGCTCGACCAGGAGCATGGCATGGGCCAGACGCGCGGCACCGCGGCATCCGTCGATCGCGGCATCGACCGGATGATGATGCGCGACCACGCCCCTCAGTCGCTCACGCCCGCCGAACTCGACCTCGAGCACGAACCCGTAACCAGGCCACCTCGAGCGCTCCCCTGCACCGCGTGGGTCAGATACGGTGCCGAAGCGATCCGTGTCGACGGGCTCGCAACCGCCTGGACCGCACGAGCCGTAGCGGTGAAGTGGAAGACACCCGACGATGTCGAGCATCGCGCCTGGCTGTGGGCCTCCGCCGTCACCGTTCGCAGCTAGCATGACGGCATGAGCGCGAACCGAAGCAAGCCCCGCCCAGGGGCCAGCCACAACGGAGGGACACTCCATGTTCGCAACCACGCTCTACCGCCTCTTCGGGCACCGCATCTGCTGCGGCCGCATCCCCGACTGGACCGCTCACGTCGGCCAGACCTGGGACACCTACGACCAGGCACCGCTCAACCTCTACAACGTGCTCTGGCGCATCCAGCAGATCATCCGCCGGAACGTCGCGTAGACGCACGAAAGGCCCCCGAGCCCGACTCTGAGTGAGTCGAGCCCGGGGGCCAGGAACGTGAGCTACTTGGTCGCGACGGCCGGGGTGCTCGAGTCGGTGCGGACCTGCACGCCGAGTTCGGATGCGAGGACCTGGAAGCCGTTCAGGACGATCAGGCCGATGGTGACGTGGTCGTACACCCCGCCGACGATCAAGGGCGTGAGGCCATTCAGCACAGTCAGCAGGACCGGGATGCCGGTCTTGAGGATGCCCTGCCACTTCACGGACGGCACCAGCGGGACGAGCAGGGTCACGCCGGCGCTCACGCCGACGATCGCGAGCTGGATGGCCGCCTTCCAGTCCAGAGCCCCGGACGGGATCGCGACGAGGGCGCCGAGGATGACGAGCGCGAAACTCAGCAACCCGGCCAGGTACTTGTTGATGGTCATGCGGTACTCCTTTAGATGTGGGTGATGATGTAGACGGTCACGCCGCCGAGAACGGTGACGATCAGGGACATGACGATCGCGGGCACCCACCGGGACGACCATGACGCTTGCTCGACGGCCGTCAGACGCTTGTCGATGGAGTCGAGGTCCTGACGCAGGTCGTTCATGGCGGGGTTGAGGGTGAGCCGCAGCTCGTTCAACGTGTTCTCTGTGCGGTGGCCCGTCTCGCGGATCTCGCCGATCGCGGCCCACATGTCTTCCGGGGTGACGATCACCGAGCCGGGGGGGATCGGGTGCTGAGCCGGGACCGCCACGATCAAGCCTTCTTGGGTGCGAACCCGCCGGTCACGGTGAACCCGAGGCTCTCGAGGGCCGACGTGATCTCGGCAGCCGCAGCGTCCCCGGCGAGCTTGCCCCATGCCGCGGGATCCGGGAGAGCGCTGGCGCTCGACCCCGCCTGCGATGGAAGCGGCTTGTAGACGCTCACATACGCGGCGATGTTGTCGCCCGAGTTGTCCTGCTGGTTCGCCCCCATCAGGACCATGTCTTGCGCCTTGTACTTGTCGACCTTCACGTACGCGGCATCCTGCGGCGAGCCGATCGCCCAGAAGTCGCCCGCAGCGATCTTCATCGGCGCAGCCGCCGTCGACGCGCTCGTCGCGTGCCAGATGAGAGCCTTCATGTCTTCGTCCTCCTGAGGGTGTGTGCTGGCGGGGAATCCGGCAGCGATCATGCTGGTATCGACCCGCCCGGCCACTCCGGGACAGGTTGCGGTCGACGTGTACTGCCACAGCGACCAGGCCGCCCAATGCGTCGGCTTCGGCGGAGTGCCTGGCGAGCCGTTGTTCGTCCCGTAGGACGCGACCCACAGGAACGCGCCCGTGGCTGCGACCGCTGACCAGTCCTGCGAGCGCTCCGGAGAGGCCGACATGTAGACGCCAATGTCAGCGATCCGCACCCCGCGGGCCAGCATCCGCTGCACCCACACGAGCACCTGCGCCGGCGACCAGGCCAGCCCGGCGCCTTCGACGTCGAGGATCATCAGATCCCCGGGCCGGTAGTCGCCGTTCGCCAGCATCCAGTCCGCACAAGCTGCTGGGGCGATCGCGGGGCCGTTGAAGAAGTACGACCCGATTGGCAGGCCCTGAGCGCGCGCGGCTGCCCGGTTGGCCAGGTAGACCTTGTCGAGATACAGGCCGCCATCAGCGCCGCCCTCGCGCATGATCACCAGCTGCACACCGGCAGCCTTGACCGCGGCGAAGTCCGGGTGGCCCTGGTAGGTCGAGATGTCGATAGCGGTCATGGTCAAGCCACCGAGAAGGAGAAGGAACCGAACAGGGTGGCGCCCGCGCCGAGCCCAGACGAAGGGTTCACCTTGATGTTTCCGGACGTGTCGATCGAGTAGGCGATGGGGATAGTTCCACCGTTGTTGACGCCGCTGAAGATCGTGAGCGGGTCGATCGTGGGTCGGAACCCCGCCGGCAGCGTCGCGATCGTCGTCCCCGCGCCCGGGGCAGCCGTAGTGGTGGTGTTGGCGTTGACGAAAGCGAAAGCACCAGTGACGACGTTGCCGTTCTTCCGGAGCACCTGCGTGTAACCCGACAGGTTCGTGATCCCCGAACCGAGGGAGTATGAGCCCGACGACGACGCGGGGACGCTCACCCACGATGACCCGTTCCACCGAAGCAGCCCGAGGGTGGAGTCGTCGATGTAGTCGCCGACCACAGGTGAAGCCGGGTAGTCGGCGGCGGTGGAGGTCTTCACGATTCCGCCGGCGGCAGACAGGACCGCGGTGGTGAGGGTGAACGTCGGCGAACCGGTGCCGGACTTGGGCACGTTGAACACGCCGATCAGGAACGAACGCGCCGGTGTTGCCGGTTGGGCTGGCGACGCCGAAGCCACCCCCTGCGTGTAGACGAGGGTGCCGCTCGCGACTCCGGTGGAGTCCTCCGCGTTGTCGGACACCAGCAACGTGAGGATGTCCTTGCGCGGATTCGTCGCATCCTGTGCAGCGATCGTGCCGGTCGGTGAGCCGGTGATCGCGAAGAGGTACGGCCCAGCCTCAGCGGCCGTCTGAACATCGACCGCGCCAGCGAAGCTCTTCACCGCGGTCCAGTTCAGGCCGCTCATGGTGATGCAGTCGGTCGGGGTGTTCGGTCGCAGACCCGACCGGATGCCGAGCGGGCGGGTGGAAGTGGCGCCGCCGAGGATCGCCGCGAGGGTGTCGCGCAGCATCCGGCCCGTGTAGAGGGGAACGCTCGAGATAGCGTCGAGCGGGTAGACGGCGACAGCCATGGAACTCTCCTCAAACGGGGGGTAGACAGAACGGATCAGCGGCGGTTAAGTGAGCGGGCCATGAACACGAATCAGAAGTTGCCCAGCGACCGCCTCATGCAGCGCACCCACCCGGGGAAGGTCGCCGCGATCGTCGGCGCGGCCGTGCTGGCTGTCGCGGTCGGGACCGGAGCTGGGTCGGTGTGGGCGGCACGCCAGGCGAACACGGCCCCGGCACCGCGCGCGGTCGCCGAGGCGCCGCTGCTGTCCCACGCTGAGGTCACTGAGTCGGAGCAGATCGCGCAGGACAGCCAGCAGGCCGCAGCTGACGAGCAGGCGCGTGAGGACGCCGCGGCTGCTGCGGCAGCTGCAGCGGCTGCAGCGCAGCAGGCCGCTGCTCAGCAGACAAGCAGCACGCGCCACCCATCAGGGACGCCGCTCCCGTTCTACCCGTCGAACGATCCGCAGAACGCCAACGGCGGCGACTACGCCGACCCTGGCACGTACTGCGAGTCGGGGTCAGCGTCCACCGTCAACGGCGTGCCGACCTGCGACTAGCTCTGCTCGAGCTTCGCGACTCTCTCGGCGAGGGCCTGCAGTTCGCCTCGTAGCTCGTCGTTCTCTTCTGCGAGCTGTTGTGCGGCGTCTATGGCCACGACGGCGAGACGTTCGTAGTGGAACGACCACGGCTCGCCTTTAGCGTCGAGCACGACAAGTTCGGGGTAGTCCTCCAAGAGGTCGTCGGCGATGACACCGATCTCGAACGGAACCGTGTCGGTGTCGCGGCCTTCCATGTCCGCGAGGATCCACGCCGAGCGGAGCCGGTAGATCACGGGTTGGATGCGGCGCCACGCCGAGCGGCTGAAGTCGGAGATGTCGCGCTTGAACTTCCTGGCTGACGCGGTTGCCAGTACGTTCCCCGAAATGTCGATCCAGGCGGACACGTACCCGGTAGCTACTTGGTGATTTCGCGCGTAGACGGAGACAAGGGTGCCGTTGGGGGCGACCACGTTGCCGCCCGCGTTCACGTCGGTGCCGGCGGTGACTGTGGTGCCGGCGGTGACCGCACCTGCTGAGGCGAGCGTCCCCGGAACCGTGATCGAGCCAGTGACCTGCAACGATCCGTCGACCTTCAGAATGCCGCCCGACCCGATCTGCGAGGCCGCCAGACCACGCGACGCAGCCTGCTCCTTCTGCGCCCGCTCAAGGTCTTGCCGCTTCCGCACCGCCACATCGGCCCCGTACGGGATCCTGCGCACCGCACTACTCATAGAGGTCTCCAGGTAGAACGAGGACGGGTGAGATGGTGCGGGTACCGGTCAGGGTGCGCTCCCACCCAGCGGCGCGTGCTGACCCGCTGATGCCGTCAGGAGCGAACGCGGGAACAGTGCCAGCGACCGAGTAGCCGACATCGTCGCCCAGGTTCCAGTCGACACCCAGCTGCGGCGCATCATGCAGATCAGCGGTCAACGTCAACGACGACGTCCCACCTTGAAGGACGGCGAGTTCGTCAGTGGCGTGCCCGTTGAGGGTCGCCACGTCCGTGATCGACGTGGATGGTGTGAACCGGTACTCGAACGTGGGTCGTTCCGGGTCGTTCGAGATCATCGGCGTCGACTGAGGCCGCAACGTCCCCTGCCCGGACGACACCGCGACGACGGATGTGGCGCCGTTGCTGGCCCCGTAGTCCTCCGTGAACTCGAAGTCCTTCACGTTGCCCGGCAGGTCGAACTGGGCTGCCGGGTTCGTCCCGGCGACAGGGCTGGAACCGATCCGGGTCCCGACGTACGCGACGAAACCGATGTGGGTGTTGTCCACCCACTCCAAACCGATCGTCCACTCCGGGCCGCCGATGATGCCCATGAAGTCGACGAGGGCAGAGTAGATCGTCTTGTCGTCCTGATCCAGGAACGTCTTGTCGCGGAGCGTGCCTGGCACACCGTCGAGATTCACGACCCGCAACGGGATGCCGTTGTTACCGCCGGCACCATCGACCACGATTCCGAGCAGGGTCGTCAGGATCGCGTTCTGCCCGGTCGCGGTGAACGTCTGAAAGCCGGTGTATCGGCGGTCGAGGTACCCCTCACCGGTGATGAGGTCGAGGTCGACGATGTCTGTCTGGTTGCGGCGGCGTCGCGTGACGAGGCCGCCCCAGCGGGGGATGCCGCGCGGGTCGAGAGGGCTGTCCTCGACAAGCACCAGGATCGCGGCGCCCTTCTTCGTCGCCCTCTTCCACAGCGGCGGGGCGACATCCGGGGCAATCGGCAGGTGCGCGGTCGCGGTCTCATACCTGCCGATGGTCTGCTTGATCGTGTCGCCCTCGATGGTGAGCAGCGGCATCTCGGTGATCATCGCCCCGTCGCGGGCGGCGAACGCGATCCACGTGTCGGTCATCAGGCCGCCGGCGTCGCGTTGATGGTGAGCAGGGCGCCGGCGTCGAAGGACGCCGCGGAGAAGCCCCAGATGTTCGCGCCGACGTCGAACCCGGACCAACCCCTCGAGGTCACCAGACCGTTGCGGCCTGCCTGACCCTGCGCGAGGACGGTGTGCTTGTCCATGTCGATGTCGATCCACTCGCCAGAAGCGAGCACCTGGCTCGTGCTCCACAGCTGCGTGCCGGTTCCGCGGTGCAGGATCGACGGCTGGTTGCAGGGGCCGTCGATCCGCGCTTTCACCTTGCCGACCTGGGTTCCGTCGTTGGTCAACGCGATCTGACCCGACACGACCGTCGCGCCGATCGAGAACGGCACGTTGAGCGGGACCGACAGACCACCGGACGTCGCCGGCAGATGTGTGGTGCCGGTGTAGGTGGTGCCGAAGAAACGCCCGTCCAGCGCGACCAGCATGATCGAGTACGTCGCGAACAGGTTCGTGACCTTCTGCACAATCGTCTCACCCGCACGGCGGGTGTTCAGCGACCGGATCCGCCCGGACTCGTTGAACGTGGTGACGAACTCCGCGTTCGTGACGGTCGCCTTCAGTAGGTCGAGCGCCGCGTTCAACGTCGCCGGGTCGTTCGCGCGGATCGTCCCGGCGATCGTCGGATACCGCGGGCCGTCGAAGCTTTCACCAGCCCACGCACCCGGACGGCGGGGCTTCTTCTGCACGTCGATGTCAGGTGCGGGCTGCCCCATCCCGGTGAGACCGTCTTGGTTGATCAGCCAGACGGTGCCGTTTGAGTCGACAGACCCGAGAGTGATGACTCCGCCAAGGTTCACGGTTGTCGAGGAGGTGACGCTCATGCTGCTAGCGCCTCCGACTGTCGCATCGCATCGACGATGGCCGCGCGCGGGTCAGCCTGCGTGATGACACCCCAGTGATGGTGTGTCTCCTTCTTCTGGGCACCCGCAGCCCCCGCCGCCGCGACTGTCGCCATCGCGCGGCCAGGATCCTGGTTGAACATCTTCAAGAACGGGCGTCCCTGGTTCGCGGCGGCGGTGCGGATGACCTCTTCGCCGACTGACAGTCGTGTGCGAACCGAGTCGGAAGTCGACGACCCCGGACCGGTGACCGTCCCCGACGTGCCACCGTCAGCGAACCCGACAGTGCCGCCGTTGGCGTGCCCGATCGTGCCACCGTCGGCGTTCGAGCTGACCTTCACGGAAAGTCTCATGTCGGTCGGGATCGTCTGGGCGACGAACGCGGCCCACGCGGCGAGCTTCTTCCGCGCCTCCGCGTCATCGACGTCGAGCTTCGTCGGCGGCACCTTCAGGTTGGCGACGTCGTACAGCTTGTCGATGTACGCCTGCACTGCCGGCGTCAGGTCGCCCTGTGCCTTCAGCTGCGCTTCGATGGCGTCCTTCGAGTCCTTGTACGCCTGGACAGCCTTCTCGGACGAGCCAGTCTGCTTCCCGATCGCCTCCGCGGCTTGCTGCGCCGCCTGCACCTGCTGCTGGATCGCCTGCTGGTTCGCGACCGCCGCTTTCGTCGACCCGTCGACCACTTGCCCGTTCTGCCGGAATGAGTCCAGCAGTGAGTTGTTCGCCGCCGACAGGCCCGTCTGCGCTTGCGCGACCGACAGTGACCCACCATTCAGCAGCGTGAGCGCGTTCGTGAGCAGCGACGATGCGTCGTTCTCCTGCACCATTGCAGCAGTCGTCGCCTTGAGCTGATCCTCCGACTGCTTCTGCGCCGCCTGCGCAGCCAGATAGACGGGCAGTGAGTCGCCGTATGAGGCCGCGAGAGCGGTCTGCGCATCGAGCTGCGCCTTCGTCGTGATGGTCGTGAGACCTTGCGCGGAGGCAATGTCGTTGTACGCCTTGATGGCGTCCTTGATGGACGTCTGCTGTGCCGCGTACTCGGCGGTCAGCTTCTGCAGTTGGTCGGCGAGTTTCGCGGCAGCCTGCGTCTGGGCGCCTGCGACGGTGTCCGCTGCCTTCGCGTTGGCCTGGTCCATCTGGTGCAGCTTCTCGGTGAGCGCGGCGATCTTCTTCGCGACGACGTCCTGCGCGTTTCCGTTGCCGAGAGTCGCATCGGTGAGGGTCTTGTTGGCGATGCCGAGCTTCTGCGCGATCGCGAGCGCACCGCTCGTTTCGAGGTTGTTCGCGGCTTGCGCCTTCGTGTGCTCACCGATCACGCCGGCGTCCTGCTGGATCGCCGCGGTGTAGTTGTTCACGGCGTCGGTCGCGTTGTTCGTTGCGGCGGCCGCGGTGACGGCGACGGCGGCGACAGCGGAGATCGCGGCTGCGATCCACCCGACGACCGGGATGGCTGTCTCGACGGACAAGCCCAGGAGGGTGACTGCCTTCGACACCAGGTTCACCACCTGGGGGACAGCGGTGAACAGTTGGAACGCGCCGTAGGCGGCGAGAGCTCCAGCCGCGATGACAGGCAGCACGGGCCCGAGCTGGGACAGCAGGGTGAGGACGTTCCCGACGATGGAGATGATGCCGAGCATCACCGTCCCGAGCGGCTGCAAAGCCCCGAGGACGGAGACGATGCCGTGCAGGAGTGACCCGAGAGCGTTCGCCACCTGGGGGAGCGCGACTGAGGCGTCAGCAGCCCATTTCGCGAGCCCCCCGCCGGTGGTCCACTTCTGGAACCCGACGGCGAGCTGCTCGACGTACACGCCGCCCTGCAGGAACAGGGGCAGGAGGGTCTTGAACCCTGAGATGAGGGTCGACAGGACAATGTCGCCCGTCGTGCCGAGCAGGCCCGAGAATAGACGAATCTCGCTGTTCAGGGACGGCATCTGCGAGTCGATCAGGTCAACAGCCCGCTGGAACGACACCAGCATCGCCACCGCTGCCGTGTTGGACAGTTGGTCGAGGTCGCCCTTGAGCAGGTGCAGGCCACCGGAGAACACGTTCCCCGCGGCGTTGCCCTGAGCCATCGCGTTCTTGATGCCGAGGACCGCGAGAACACCAGCAGCACCCATCCCCAGCAGGGAACCGGTCACGGTGGCCGCGTATCCGGCCAGCGCGGCCATGAGCGGCAGCAGGGCGGCGACAACGGCGAGGACGGTCTGCATGTACCCGCCACCGCCCGCACCTGCCGTGCTGGCGCCGGATGATGCTGGGGTGGTAGGCGGTGGGGTGGCGTCGTTCGCCTGCGACCGCTTCAGCACCTCATTCGCGGCCGCCAGCGCGAGGGTCGCGCGCTCCTGAGCGTTCTCAGCCCGAGCCGCGGCAAGATGCCCCGCCGCGACCTGCAACGACGATGCGCTGTCCCGCGACTGAATGTCGTCCAGACGCTGGTAGGCGAGCTTCAGCGCCTCCGTCGCGATCGACTGCCGCTTCGTCGCCTGCTCCACCGCAGCCTGCGCCGCCACGGTCTTCGCGGAGGCCTTGACCTGGTCGTCGCCGAGCTTGTTCACCGCCCGGTCGACGGTGTCGATCTTCGCGACCGCCTCATCGACCGCAGCCTTGACGTGCACGGTCGGGTCAGACGTGGCGAGCTGATCGGTCCGCGCTTGCGCCCGGTCCATGCCCTTGTCGAAGTCGGACAGCTCCGCCTGGACATGGGCAACGATCGAGCCCTCTTCGGTGGGACCAACAGACATCAGATGGTCCTCTCCGGTGGGTTATCAGGGGGGATGAAGTGGGCGCGCAGCAGGGATTGCGGGTGCGCGAGCAGGCCGGCGACTTTCACCCCGAACCACCGCCACGACCGGCGCGGCAGCTCGTCCTCAAGCTCGAGGTGGTGGACGGTCGTGAAGTCGATCTCGATGAGCCGCCACTGCTCGATCAGGTCCGCCCAGTTGAAAGCGGTCCCGTCGTCTACAGACTTGTGGGGGACGTTCTCGTAGAGCTCGTAGATGCCTGTGATGGGGTCTTTCTCGCCGACCCCGTACCGGTCGAGCGCTGCGATGCCCTCCGCGCTGCTCGGTTCGGCGTCAGGTACGCCGTCACCACTTTTGGGTCGCCACCGGTCGCCCAGATGATCTCCGCCGTCGCCCGGCCGCGCTGGAAGTCAGCGAACGCTGTCGCGGAGGCGCGGAGGATCGCCGCGGCGGGCACGTCGTCCTTGACCATCTCGTCGTATGCGGTGCCGAGGAACATGTGCAGGAACTCGTCGTCGGACAGCTTCGGGCCCTCGGGGTCGTCCTGCATGGCCGTGAACTTCAGACCATCTGACAGCGACACTTCCGGGATCGTGTAGTCCTTGCCCCGGATGGGCAACACGAGCGGGTCTGTGACCTTCTCGTAATCTTCGAACCTCGACATGGGGGACCTTTCCTTCGGGGATTGGGGATGAGGCCGGGGCGTGTCCGCATCCCCATACGGACACGCCCCGGGGTTCAGGCGGCGAGACGCGCCAGGTACTTGCGGGTCGCGGTCGTTTGGCAGACTTTGCATTTGCGCCAGACCTTGGGAGCACCGTCCGTCGACACGGTTCTACGGATGTAGATGCTCTCGGGCGTGAGTTCATGGCCGTTGACGCAGTGCGTGCGGCCCACGCTCCGATGCGTCCCGTGCTTCAGCGCGTCACGCATGTTCCCGTTGCGGGTGTCGTACCGGAGGTTTGTGGCCGAGTTGTTCAGCAGGTCGCCGTCGTTGTGACAGACGTCATGGCCGCTCGGCCGCTCACCGTGGAAAGCCGCAGCGACGAGATGATGCACGTACCTCGTCGCCGGTCTGCTGTCCACGCACAGCGTCACTGTGCGGTAGCCCCGACCGGAAGATGCCTGCTTGAGGTCGCGGTTCGCGCGGATGGAACGGACGCGACCGAGACTCGATACTGCGTAGGTGGACTCGTAGCCCACCACAGGTAGCCAGACCTCGGTCGCGTCCGTCATGTTCAAGACCTCGTGTACGGGAACGAGCTGGACGCGCCAGCGGCGTTGGTGACGACGATCGCCGCGGAACCAGCGGAACCGGCAGGCATGACCGCGACGATGACGTTGTCGGACAGGACCACCCAGCTGGTGGCGTTGGTGCCGCCGAACTTGACACCCGTCGTCGCGACAGTGCCGAGGAACCCGGCACCGTAGATCGTGACCTGACCGGCCGCGGCGACACCCGACGGGGTCGCCGACGTGATCACCGGGACCGCAGGGGACGCGTACGGGTTGGCGATGCGGGTCAGGACACCGTCACCCTTGAAGGTGCAGGTGATCTCCGCCACATCGACGGTGGTCGTCTTCGACTGGTTCCAGTCGATGAGCGCCCGACCCGACCAGGCGTCGGTGCCGCCGTTCTTGTCGTACCAGCGGGTGTAGGCGCGGGCGGCGTCCCCGAACTGGAACCGGGTCGCCTCGAGCAGCGCCTGCCCGGGGTCGGACGGCAGACCACCGGTCGTCGGCATCTCGAACTTCGAGACGACCTGCCACCCGGTCAGGGTCTTCTCGTACGAGTCGAACCCGTTCGTGTCGTAGTTCGCCGTGGACGGCATGGTGGGGGTTTCCGTCGGCGCGAAGTCGGTGCGACCACCGAGCGGAACCCAGGTGGTCCCGTCGACCGAGACGTCCTGCTTGAACCGGCGTGCGAGAGCGAATGACACTGTGTGCCTCCTAAAGGCGTTGGGGCGTGAGAAATGCCCCTCACCGTCGCGGTTCGGGGTCGGGCGCTGACGGGGTGTCAGCAGCGGGGATGCTCGGTTACCAGGACCCGCCAGCGGGCCGCAGCGCAGTGGGCGCGGCGGCGATGTCCAGGTAGTACTTGTCCGCGCGTTCGCTGCGCGTGAGCGCGTCTTCACCCATTGGGACGGACGAGGTACGGAACATCTGCACCACCGTGACGGTGCCGAAGATGTCGCCGGTGCGACCGTGGAGCAGGTCGAAGATGTCGTCCATGAACGAGTCGACGTCGAGCGGTTCGTTGCGCACACCTCGGCCGGCGACCTGCAGCATGGATCGGCCGAGAGGGTTGGTGATCTCGTCCGTGAGGGGCACCAGGTTGAGGACCACGACACGATCCGGGACACCGGTACCGTCGGCCATGATCTTCATCAGGATCCCGGTCTGATCCGCCGTGTACGTGCCGTTCGGGCTCCAGGTCGCGATGCCGGCGCCCGCGATCAGCTGGGCGATGCCGGTGAGTACGTCGGAGGTGGCGGTCACTTGAACACCTCGTCGCGGATGATCCCGATGACCGTCTGCGCTTCCTCCACCACGGTCCGCTCCAGGAAGAACGACTCGCCCGCGTTGTGGGTCAGGGGTGCGCCGAACCTGCCATGCCGGTAATAGACGCCCTCGTGCTGGTACAGGGCGTATGGGCCCGGGTAGTAGAGCGCGCCGACGAGGCCGACGACGGTGACACCACCGGATCCGGCCAGGTTGCCTGTCTCCACCGGCACGCGGGGCGTGACTTTCCCGCGGAGATACTCAGTGCCCTTCGCGATCGCCGCCGGCAGCTTCGCGTGCACCTCGTCACCGATGGCGCCGAAGTCGATACCGATCGTCCACCCGCTGGCCATGAGTGCTCCTAGGTGAGTTTCACGGCGACGTGGTCAGGCAGCCCGAGGGTGCCGGAAGTGTTCAGGTTCGCCCGGATCACCCGCGACACGACGCCATCGATCGTCACCCGCGAGTTCACGGTGAACAGCGGCGCAGCAGCGGGGTAGGTGTAGACGGTCGTGGACGACACCACCGTCTCCGTATCCGATGTGCGCACCAACTCCGACGACGGATCAACGAAGCAGCCGGTGCCCGTTGCAGGGTCGAGGGTGACAGGTGCAGCGAACTGGTCGACCCCGTACCCGGAGGTGCCGGTGAAGGTCTCCACGACCACCGTGTGGACGTACAGCTTCGCGACACCCTGCGGGCGGACCATCAGCCGACGATCCAGGGGACACCGAGGATGATGCCCGCCTGCCGGAGGATGCGGGACGCTTCCAGGCAGATGCCATTCACCAGCTGCCCCTGCGCCTCGAGGGACGCGGCAGCGTCCGCGTAGGTGATCCGGGCTGTGCCGATCCCGACCGCCGACTCCACCACACCAGACTCGAGCGTGCCGCCGGCGAGCGGGTCGATCGAGAACGTGGCCAGCGCGGCTGCGTGGGCGCACGTGGCGTCGTTGAACGCCTGCAGCACCACCGAGTCGGTCGGCATCCCTGTGGTCGGGTCGGCGGCGTAGAACGCTGTCTCTGTCGCCTCCCGGACCGCGAACGAAGCCGTCCGCAGCAGTTGGGTTGCGTTCGAGGGGATCGCGGTCGGGGCCATCCACGCCGTCAGGTCGGTCGGGGTTGCGTAGACGGTCGCCATGATGGTCCCCTTCCGCTACTTGCTGGGTGTGGTCGGCTCAGCGGCTTCGTCGGCAGCGATCTCCGCGTCCCATGCGAGACGCTCCTTCACTTCCTTCAGCTCCTTCGACGTGTACACGACCTGCGGGTCGGGCTTGCCGAACAGTTGCGGGTGCGCCTTCTTCGCGTCGGCTTCCTTGACCTCGGACCACCCGGGCAGCATGAACCGGTTGCCGGCGGGGGTCGTCTCGTGGAGGTATTTCTCGAAGTGCTCATCCGTGACCGAGTGGATCGCGCCCTCTTCGTTCTTCACGTACTTCGTCATCGGTGTCTCTTTCTCGTTGGGGACCTAGCGGACACAGAACCCGCCCGGGCGTGTGGAAGTCGCACGGGCGGGAACTGTGACGGTTAGGACAGGACCGTGAAGCCCTTCTCGTCGCGCAGCTTCGCCACGCCGTAAAGGATGTCCGTGGTGCACTGCACGCCGAGGTTGTCGGCGCTGTACGACAGCGTCACCCGCAGCACCAGGCCCGACACCGGGTCCTTCACGACCGCCTGCGCCGCACCCGTGCCCGCGGGGGCGTCGGGAAGCGAGCGGACGGCCATGATGATGGCGCCCGGGTCGAGGGCCAGGTTCTTCGTGCTGTTCGGGGTGCCGGCCACGACGGGGACGAGCTGCGACTCGTGGATGCGGACCCCGTACAGGTTGTCCGTCACGAGACCGGTCGTCACGTCACCGCGGGCACCCTCGTTGAAGGCGAAGAACTGCTGCAGCGAGCTGTCGGCCAGCAGCGCCGCGGTGTCCTTCGTCGAGATGACGATGTTGCGGTTGCCGCGGACGATCTTGTTGTCGGTGAACTTCTTGTTCACCGCGCGGATCGCGGCCGCCGACAGGTCGGTGCCGGAGGTGCCGACGGAGCCGGTGAAGGACGAGTACAGGGCGAACAGGTCGGTCTCGACCTGCTCCGCGAGCGGGGGGATCGCGGCCTGCATGTACGCCTGCATCGCGACCGGGTTCGCCTGCGCGCGGGTGAAGTCCTCGATGAGGAACGTCACTTCCTTGTGCTTGTTCAACGTCACCGTCGTGTCGGTCGACGTCGGGGTCTGCTTCGTGACCGGCGTGTTCGTCGCCTTGTCGTTCGCGACGAACGTGCCCGGGTACGGGATGTGCAGCTTCGACCCGACCGTGAACGACGCCACGTCGGAGTCCTTCGTGACGAGCGGTGCGAGGACGATGTTCGCCCGCAGCACCTCCAGCGCCGTGTTCGCCCAGATCTCCGGGATGAACGGCAGCGCCACCGTGTTGTTGATGTTGGCCATGCTGTGTGTGCTCCTTAGCTGGTGATTCGGCCCTCAGTGAGGGCCGCGAGGATGTCGGTTTTGTTGGCCTGGTAGAAGGCCGGGTCCGCGAGCTGGGCTCGCGTGTAGGTGCGGGTGACGCCGGACCCGCCGGCGATGTCCGCGCCTCCGACAGCCGCCACCTGGGAAGCTCGGAGTTCGGGGTTCTTGCTGATGTACTCGGCCACCCGGGCGTTGACTGTCGCCTGGAAGTCGGCGCTGGTGGGGTCGAGGTCTTGGAGGATGCCGTCGCCGAGGACGGCGGCACGTGCGAGGGGCTTCGCTTTCGCTTCGGCGAGGGCATCAGAGAGGGCGGAGCGGATGGTGAGGTCGCGGATCGTGGTGTCCTTCGCCGCCAACTGCTGCGCGAGTTCGGCGGGGTCGACGGTCTTCGCCGCTTCCGCGAGGCCGAGTTCCTTCAGCAGCTCGGCGCGGGCCTGGGCCTTGGCGTCGTCGCGGGCCTTGACGCGTTCCTTCGCGGCTTCGGCGTTGGCGTCCTTCACCATGCGTGCAGCGGTGGCGGGGTCCTTCGCCCAGTCGGGGATGTCGTCGGCGGTCGGAGCGGCCGGAGGTGTCGTGCCAGCCGGGGCAGTGGGCGCGACGGGAGCCTGAGGGGTTGTGGTCGCTTCGACGGTCGCCGCGGGCTCCACGGTGGCGGTCGTTGCGGGTGCTGCAGGGGCGGCCGCCGCCGGGGCAGCCGTGGTGGTGGTGTCGCTCATGGGGTGTCTCCTCCGGGCGCCAGGCCCGTATCGGATGGGGTTACCCGCGCCAGGCGGGACTACTGAAGGGACGGCAGCTTGAGGTGGTCGTCCGCGAGGTCGAGCTGCTCGCGACGTGACCGGCGCAGCAGGCCCGTGTCGTTGATGAACGCCCGCATCCGCGCCTGCGCGGCCAGGACATCCGCGCGAGCGTCAGCCCTCGCCTCGCCGGTGCGGGCGTATTCGAGAGACCGTTTCGCCTTCCGGATCTCGAGCTCGAGGCGGCGTTGCTTCTGCGTCAGGTCGTACTTGACCTGATCGTCCGGGGTCCACTCCTGCGGCTCCGGCAGGTGCGTCACACCGGGCAGGTACGGCAGGAGGACGTGGCGGCAGTTCGGGTGCCACAGGCCAGCAGCGCGCGCCTGGTCGATGGTGGCGTGCGCCCGCGGGTCATCAGTGATGGAGAGGATGCGGTTCTGCCACGGGAAGCACAGCGGGCACGGGTGGCCATCATCCGAGACGGTGAACAGGTCAATCCCCGCCGCGGTCATCACCTGCATGTGGGAGTCGTTGTACGCGCGCATCGCCGTCGTCCTGACCGACATCTCCACGTACGCCGACAGCGACCAGTCCCGGCCCGACCTGTCGGTGAAGCCGGTGACGCCGCGGCGCACATACTCGCGCCACGCGTACGCCTGAGCTTGCGCCGGCGTGTACCCCTCACCGAGCACCTGACCGGCGCCAGCGGGCGGGGAGATGATCTTGTAGATGTCGTCCGGTAGACGGGTCAGGCGGCGGCGCACATCCTCGAGCGGGGACATCAGGTCGTCACGGATGGCCTGCACTGACCGGATGCCGTGCGGGACGGAGAAGTCGAACGGTTCCCCGCTGAGGGTCAGGTCGGTGCCGGGCGGTTTCCGGCCACCACCACCGATGCGGGCCAGTTCGGTACCCGCGTCGTGTTCCCCAGCCCGGATCGACAACCTGGCCAGCAAGGGCACCAGTGAGGCGTCCTGCCGCACGAGACGGACGTTCACCTGACGCACCAGGCGCCGCAGCGACGACAGCGCCCGCAGTTGGGTGATCGGATCAGGTGTCACCTGCTGCAGGATCCGCGCCACGGCACCAAGGAGCTGCTGCTCGGCGAGGATGTACTGCGCGATCAGAGCGGCGAGAGCGGCCTGGAACTGCTGGTCAGGGGTTTGCTGGACCATTCAGGGCCGCTTCCTGCTTACTGATCACCGCGGTCGTCTTCTTGTCCGCAGCAAGCTGCGCGGGATCGGCAGACACGCCCGCCTGACCGGCTTTCACACCACCGGTCGCGGATGCGTTGTCCGCCTGCGCAGCCCACAGGTGCGCGATCGTCGGGTCGGGCAGCATCGACAGGTCGTCCTTGATCTTCGCGACCTCGACATCTACCTGGTCTTGGGTCCAGTCGTCGTGCAGGAGTTTCACGCGTTCCTCGACCGACATCGACTCGGACACGTTCAACAGTTGCAGGGTGCGGGCCATGACCTCGGGGTTCACGGCGGCGGCGTCAGGGAACTCAACCTCCGGCAGGGTGTCCTTCGGCCGGCCGGGACCGTTGAAGACGTGCTGGTCGACGTCGAGGAGCGCGGCGGCGATGTGCGCGATGCCGGGGCGGGCGGCGACGATCTTCGACGACCGGGTCAGGACGGTCAGTTTCTCGCGGGCGATGGACTCCGTCGCGGTGATGGTCGTGTCGGTGGTGTCGCCGAACGACTGCGCCGAGTACCCGCACGCGGAGTACACACGCTCCAGCAGACCGGAGATCGTTGCGGCGTGCTCCTTGTCACGGATGCCCGGCTGGAACGTCTTGATGAACGACTCGACGTTGCCGCCCTGCGCGTTCGGGTTCAAAGACCCGACCTGATCGCCGAGCTCGGTGAAGATTTCCTGGTCGGCGTTGAACGCCGCACCGTTCCCGGCGCCCAACGTGGTCAGCATCCCCTTCGGGACCATAATCCGCGTCTTCGCCAACCGGATGTCGCGCATCCATGACGTGTACGCCTCATCGAGGGCGTCCATGAGGTCTTCGGCACCGTCGAAGTCGGAGCGGCCCAGGTTCTTCGCGACCGGGTCTTTCCGCCACTTCCGGTTCGGTTGCACGTTCGGGATGTACACGGCCGTCATCAGCTCGGAGCCGGTGTCGACGGTCGCGTTCTCACCCACCATGGCGGCGAGCGGTGCAGCGTCCGGGTGCTCCGTCAACGGCACACGCCGCCCCAGGTCACCGATCGACTGGGAGAAGTACAGGCCCCACTCGATCGACCCTGGAGTGTGCCGCTCGAGGAGCATGTACACGCCACCCTGGCCGGCGATCGGTGCGAGCTTCGCCCAGAAAGTCACCCCCGTCAGGTGCCCCCACCGGAACTCCGGGATTGCAGCGTCCGCTGGGACGGTGGTGAGGAACGGGCGATCCTTCACGACGTTCTGATCCCACGTGACCCGCAGGAACGCGCCACCGTGAGCGGCCGCGAACTCGGCAGCCTCCAGGAAGCGGGCGTGTGCTTCGTCGTCGAGGAGTTCCTCAAGCCGGTCAGTCGCGGTCGCCTCAGGGGTGTCCTTCGGGACGACCGCCTTCGGCACCGGTGTGCCCTCCGCCGTCGCGGCAGGATCGTCAGCCTGGTCGGACCGTTCCGGCTCCGGGAACCGGATCTGCGGCATCTGCTCGAACAGGGTCGACGCGGACATGCGGGCGATCTCCGACGCGACGGGGACGTGCAGCTTGTTCGGCTGCTGCGACACGTTCGTCGGCGTCGGGGTGCTCCAGAACCGGCGACGCACCTGACCCCACAGCGACGTCTTCGTCTGCATCCGCGTCGTCGCGTACAGGGTGGAGAGCATGTCGGCGTCGCCGGTGTACCAGGCATCCCAGACCTGGTAGGCCTCGTATGCGTTGTCGAACTCGATCGGGGGCCACTTCATCGGCTGCTCAGGCAACGGCACGGTGCAGCCTCCTAGACGGGTTGGATGAAGCCGCGCCAAACTGACTCGGTGGTGGTGACGGCGTACCTGAGTGCGTCCGCCCAGTGGTCGGCGACCTTCACCGGCTTGTCTTCGCCCTTGTCGGTCGCTTTCGGGTCCCACGAGTAGCCGGGGATCTCGCGCAGCAGGTTCGGGCACCGGTCGGTGATGATCAACTTCCCGGCGGACAGCAGGGAAGCGACGGTGGAGATGCCGTAGCTGACGCTGTTGTCGGCGTCGCGGATGTTCGGGATGCTGTCCGCCTGCAGTTGGACTTTGAAAGATGCGGCGGCGGGGTCGAGGAACACCCACTCCGGTTCGAGAACCGAAGGTGTCGGAAGGTGCGCGCTGGTCAGCCAGCCGCGGAGGCCGGCGGACAGTTCCTGATCGGTGAGGCGCGTTGAGGTCTGGGCGGGGTTGTGGCCCCACTCGTCGACCGCGTACAGCACCGACCCGGTCCGGGCGCCGTACTGGTCGAACGTGTCCGCCAGCCCCAGGAGGACAGCGGCGGTCGGGTTCGTGGTGCCGTAGTCCACACCCACCGCCAGCAGGCGTCGCATCGGCGGGAGGGCAGCCCAGGGGATCACATGCCGGGACTCGTCCCACATGGAGTAGATCGCACCCTCAGCCGCCACCCACTCGCCGAGGATGAAGCGGCGATACCAGAGGCCGGTGAACTCGCGTGAGATCGACTCGATGTACTCGGGTGTCAGCGACGGGTTGTCTTTGAGGGTGAAGTGGAAGCGTCGCCAGTCGGGCAGTTGCTCGAGGCGGTCGAGGAAGCGGCGTTTCAGCCAGTGGGCCGGGTTGTCCGGGTTGGTGGTGCCGAACAGTTGCGCACCCTTGACGGACATGCGGCCCAGGAGTTGGGTGAAGAACTCTTCGGGGATGACGGTGATCTCATCCACGTATGCGCCGGCGACGGTGAGGCCGCGGAGAACCTTCTCCGACTTCGCGTCGCTCGCGCCGATGACGTAGACGGTGCGGCCGAGGATCGTCCCCGACGGGGCGCCAGCGGTGTAGCTGACCTGCTGGGCGACGATGCCGAACAGTGACTCGTCTTGCAGCGGGGCGAACACGTTGCGGGCTGCGGTGTCGCGGGTGCGTGCGACGACGACGAGCTGACCGCCGGTTGGGGCGACGGCGACGAACATCAGGAACCGCAACAGGGACCCGAGGGTCTTCCCCGATCGGATCGACCCTTCCCACACGGCGACACGCGTGCATGACTCACGGATCGACGCGACCTGTGCCTCCGACAGCAGGTCAGGCATCGGTCGGTCCGGTCACACCCATCAGCGACGCCAGCCCGGTCAGCATCGACACCGCAGCAGCCTGACCGGGGTTCGTGCCCTCCACGACCTTCGACGCCTTGTCGAACGCGATCCCCGCCGTCGTCACCGCGTTGCGGATCACCTCAACCGGGGGACGATCCAGCTGGTGCTCGTTGTAGTCGTTGTCCCTGCCGCCGAACGCATACACCAGGTACGGGCCGTCGAGTTGGTCCAGGAGGTCGGAGGCTGCCACGACCATCTTCTGCGCCAACAGCAGCCGAGCCTCAGCCATGTCGATGACGTGCGCACGGACAGCGAGAGCAGTCTGCGACCGGTCAAACCTCAAGTCGTTCTCGCGCGCCCACTTCGACACGGTCGACGGGGAACAACCCAGCTCGCGTGCGATCGCGTTGCAGCCGTGGCCGTCCTCATACAACGTCTGCGCGCGTTTGGCGTCGAATGTGCGCGGCGCGGAGTTGCCCATGGTTGTCGGTCCGTCTCAGCGGCGCCTGGCCGCGTTTGAGGGGTTCCGCTCGCTGTGGGGGATCGACGCGGGAAAGAAGAAGCGCTCCGGCCGTGTGGCTGCGGAGCGCTATCTGGTGGGATTACTCCCACGTTGAGTAGTGAACAGTGCCAACGGTGCCAAGTCAAGCTGCGTTGCGGGCGTGTCGCTCTCGTTCTATGCGGTCGTGGCGTTTGAGGAGAGCCGCGGTGAGGGTGGAATAGCGGATGCCGTGTCCGCGTTCCCCTCGGAGTTTGCTGGTGTCGAGCTGGTACTCGGCGATGACGCGCCAGATGGTGCGTTCGGAGACTCCGGTGAGTCGGACGGCTTCGGCGATGGTGACCCACTCGTCGGAGGTCATGAGGTCTCCCGGTACTGCTTGGCGTGGCCGGCGAGGAGGCGGGCGCCGTTGATGGACACGCCCAGGGTTGCGGCGATCTGGGGCCAGGTGGTTCCTGCTGCGCGTTCGGCGTTGATGGAGTCGCGGAGCATGGTGGGGAGGTTGCGGCGGATGGCGGCTACTTGCTCGAGCGGGTAGGGCACTTCATGATGCTACTACTTCGTGAGGTGCTACCTCAGGAGGTGCCTTTCAGTCGTTTCACGGTGGTCCAGTGGCGTCGTTTCGCCCGCTCTTGCCTGGCGGCTTCGGTTGTGGCGGCGTCGGCGACGGTGAGGGCTTCGGCGACGAGTGCGATTGCGTCGGTCTGGGTGGCTTGGACCTGCTGGACGAGTTCGGCCTCGCGGGCTTCCTGCATCAGCACCGTCTCGACCAGCTGTGCGTGGGGGAGGCTGTCGATGGTGGTCACATGCTCGACCGCTGCGGCGATGGCTGGTTCGGAGTCGTCGGCGGCTTCTGCCTCAGCTGCGACCTCGGCGACGAGTTCAGGCGCCAGCGCTGCGAGGCGGACGGCGTTCTCCCAGACTCGCCGGCGGTACCGGTTCCTGGCCAGGTAGGTGATCGTGACAGCCAGCCAGATCAGGCACCCGGTGGCGAGGATCGCGCAGGTGAGGACGATGGCGCCCCAGAAGGTCATGCGCCTGCCGCCTTCGGCCGGTACTCGGCAGCACGAGCGCGGAGCCAGTTGACGTGCTCGGCGGCAGGCACTTTCGGCCCGTAGTCGTAGGTAGCACCGGGGAACATGTCACCGGGCGCGGGCTGGATGTCGTGCTCAGCGAGAGCCTCGGCCGCCGCTTCGAGCGTTTCGGCGCGCACCTGGTCGAGTTGCTCATCCGTGTACGCGTGCAGGGTGACAGCATCACCCGGCCGGTCGGCGGGGACGAGAACAGCGAGCACAGCATCCGCCATACGCTGCGAACCCTCTGTCGACGTTCCGCCGCTGTGCTTGAGGATTCGCCTGAGCACGCTGGGCGAGAACGTCTGCAGGTCGATTGCTCGTGCGATCGTTTCGCGGTCTGCTGTGCGCTGGACGGCGGGCGTCTCGCTCACGACTCGTGCCCCGAATCTGATGGTGCTGTGCCTTTGAGGGCCTTTCGGATGCAGTCCGCACACAGGTGCTTCTTGGGCTTGGCATCGCTGACGACTCGCCATCCGGCGTGCTCCTCGGTCATTTGACCTTCGAGCTCACGCGCGACGTGGCAGCCGTCGCAGGTCTGCGTAAGGGTGAGTGTCATCGTTCCCCCTCCGGGTCGGCGGGGGCACCGAGCACACCTGACGCGAGCAGCGGATCGGCCAGACCGAAGAACAGGCTCTGCACGACCGGCCCGACCTCCGCCCACGCGATAGCCGGTTCGCCCGGACGAATCGAGCGGTACAGGGCCTCGGCCAGCGTCTCGCGGTCGGGTGCGACCGTCACCCGGTCAGCGGCGGGATGCCGCAGCACACCGTCCGGCTCACCGAATAGCACCTCGTGAACTTCCCGAGCGATGTACTGCCCCACGTTGCTGCTGAGCACACCAGCATCCGTGTCTCCACAATCGGCGTACACGTCCTCGATCGCGCGTTGGGCGAGGTGCGAGAACGCCAGCATGAGCGATCCCTCGTTGCGCGAGATGCCCAGGTTCGCGTCCGGAGCCAAGGCTCCCGCGAGTGATCGCGACCCATCATCGAAGATCGCGGCCTCCAGTGCGGCGCGTTCGGCGGCGGTCTTGTCGTCAGCCACGGGCGGGCGCTTCGAGCCTTCGGTCTTCCGGGGGTCAGCCACAGTTTCCTCCGATCACGGTCAGTACGACGAACAGGGCCGTGAACACGACGAAGCTGCTCACGAAGATCAGAACCTTGGTCGAGGTCTTCATCAGTTGCCCTGCTCCGCGTCGTACTGCTCTTTGGTTCGCGGCTCATAGGCGCAGACATCGACGCCGGGGCGTGCGCTCACCAGCGGGTAGCGACGGCCACGTGGATCGATCAATGGCAACGGGTCGGTCCACGGCTCGGTGTCGTCCTCTGCATCACGTCGAGCCGCCACCATTGCCTCGTACGGGCTCGGTTCGGCGGCACCTTGCGAACCACGAGAGAGGATCGCGTGCACGTCAGCCACGTAGCTCTGGGGATCGAAGGTCTGGGGCAGCGAGGCCAGCGCCTCCGCGATCTGGGCGTCAGCGGCATCCGCGCGTGCCTCCTGCGCCGAGAATCCCGACTCCCAGTTCATCGATGTCAGACGCGCCGTGTCGCGCTGAATCGTCATTGAGGACAGCTCGGCGTTCAGACGGTCAATCTCGTCAGCGGCCTCACGCCAGTCGTCGGCCTCGTTAGAGTCCGTATTGCCCGCACGCGCGCGAATTCGGGTGGTCAGGTCGTCGGTCATGCTGCTGCTCCGATCAGGTTGAGTACTTCGTCCCCGCGACCGGCTTCGATCATCTGATCCGCGGTCAGGCCACCCCACACAGGGCGGGGGGTGTTGAACCAGGCGACGCGTGCGGGGCCGACGCGGCCGATCTGGTCACCGAGGCGGTCCCACACCCGAGCCCGCATCGTCTCGACGTCGGTGCGGCCCAGCTGACGGACGACACGCTTCTCATCGGTGTCGAGGTCCGGCAGGAGGCGGGCGCGTTCCTCCGCCGTGAGGCCTTCCCAGACCTCCTGCGCGTACAGCTTCAGGTCCCAGTCCACGAGCAGGGGGTCGGCCTCGAAGTCGCACACGTCGCACTTCAGGACGCGCTCGGCGAGGTAGTGCAGGGGTGGGTGCTCCCGCACCTGGAACAGGCCGCAACGGCGGCAACGGAGCATCGGCAACGGTTCAGCCGTGTCGTCCATCGGGAACCGGTGCTGAACCGTCTGCACAGCCCGGAAGAACTCGACAGCCGCCTGCGCCGACTCGGCACGCGCAGCGACGACGGCGGCGTCGGCGGTCACCCAATCGACCAGATCATGCGCCGCCGTGCGGACCTCCTCCAAGGTCACGGACGGGGTGAAGCCGTCCATCCGACGACGGAGACGCTCCTTCCCGCCGACCGTCACCCACGCCGGCCACCACGGCTCCTTCGCCGGGGTTCCAGCGTGGGTGATCGCCACCTGCGACAGCAGCGACCACAGCAGGTCAGCGGCCTGCCACGACGCCGGGATGGGAACCTTCGACCCCTGCGCGGTGCGGACACCGTCAACGGACTGCTGACCGCGCTCCACCGAACGAAGATGGGTGATCAGGTCGGCGGCGACGTCGAGGGCCGCGACCCACTTCGGCCAGCAGGTGTCGCACAGCAGCCCGTGCTCAGCGGGGCGGGGCAGGCAGCCGTGGCATGGCTTCGACGGCACAGGCAGGCCGACCTGCTCGCGGGCCTGCATGGTCATCCCCGTCGTCACACCCTCGATGCGGGCAGCGTCCTCGATCTGCGCCCACAGGCACGCCTCGAGATGCTCACCCCGGATCACGCACGGGCGGCCGGGCATGCTGGTGGTGATGCACGGCAACTTGCTCACGCCGTCACCCCGTTCGCGATTTCCAGCAGCACATCGGCGTGGCACGGCTGATCCAGCGGGCACCAGCATGCGAGGTCGTAGCCGTCGAGCATCCGGTGGACCATGATGCCGAAGCCTGAGATGGTCTTGATGTGCTCGCGGTAGAGCTGCACCGCCGTGGCAGGGTCGGGGACCCAGATGGCATCGTCGTGAAGCTGCGGGAAGCGAGTCGGTTCAGCTTTCCCGTCGACTCGGACGTACCAGCCGCCGACCGTGAACGGATTACCCCACTCGGTGGGTCGGGCGACGATCACCGCGTCGGGGTTTTCGGCAGCCAGGGACGCTGCCTGTTCATCTGGATGCGTTTCGGGCTCATGCGGCTTTCCTTCCGGGTTTCGGTTTCGCCCAGTTCGCGAGCTCTCGGGCGATGGAGTCGGCTTCGCGGGTGTCGGCGGGGATCGCGACATACAGGCCCGCATGGCAGCAGGCGGCGCGGCAGATCACTCCCATGGGGACGTGGCAGGGGCATCCGTGGTCGCCGCACATCCACGGTGAGAAACACCGGGCGCAGCATCCCCGCCCGACCCGGCCCTGACCCCGCTCCCAGATCACGCCGCCGCCTTTCGGTGGCATGCGCAGTCGCACCTCACGGCCGGATTCTCCGGGTGCACGCCAGGGCAGTCCGAGTGCTTCGCCGACGACTTTCCGCCGCTCTTGCCCAGCGCGCTGGCCGCCCAGTTGCACCACGAGAGGCGGATCGGTGCCCCGTCTTTCCCGGGCATCAGACCGACCCACCCGGTGCTTGCAGATCCGGCGTCCAGTCGTCATGCGCTGACGCGAGCACACCCCAGCGGTGCAGCATCCCCTTGTATTCCAGCGGTCGCCAGACTTCGATCTGACCGACCGGGATATCCGCTTCAGCGTAGAAGCGCGTGGCTCCGCTGCCGACTTCCATCCGCACTCCTCGACCGAGCGCAGCAGCTTGCTCGGATGCCTCGACTCGCTGCTCCAGCCCGAACGACATCGGCCTGATGTCGAGGTAGTGGTTCCGGCGCTCGTAGGCTTCCTGCTTCTCCAGCAGCGTCATCTCGTCCCAGGTCTTCTCCAAGATGCCGAATCGGTCGATCTCGGCCTGCTCAGCCGGGGACGGCGCGAGCGCGGGACCCTTCGACTTCCCGCACGCACACACCAGACCGCCGCCCGGTGTGCGCCAGTAGTCGTGCTCGTGATCAGCCATGCGCAGCGATCGCCTTCACCTCAGGCATCGGCGTCGCACCGAAGCGGGAACGCAGCTCCTGCTCCGCCAGCCGCTTCGACCTGGCCAGCACTTTCGCAGTGACCTCGACCCCGTCCGCGATCGCCAGCTTGATCGTGAAGTTCCGCTCGCGGCCAGGAGCCCCGAGCATCTCGGTGATCTGCTCGTACACGCGGCAGTAGCCGAACCGGTCGGCGAGCCTGCCGGCGTCCTCGAACAGCCACTGGATGCGCGGGTCGTCGATCTCGATGCCCCCTTCGGGCACCTGACCAAGAGCGCGCGCTGGCTTGGCGACGGATTTCCATGCGATGCGGAAGACTGAGCCGCCCGACGCCTTGCGAACGTTCAGCCCCGACTGCCGGATGCTCGTGACCAGCAGCTCGTCGCCACGCTCGAAGCTGACGGTGCCGTAGCCCTGCACCCGGGAGCCGTACCCGCTGACCTGGGCGATGACGTAATCGCCCTTCTCGATCTCACTCATGCTGCCTGCTTCTCTCCCGCCCACAGGGCGATCTCTTCCTTGCTCAGAACGAACCTGCAATCCGCGCACAGCGGCGACCGGCGTGACAGCTTCACGACGCGAGGGATGCCGCACCGTTCGCACGGCCGAGTCGGCTGCGGGGAATGCTCCCCATGGACGCGACGACGCGGCTCCGGGTCCGTGAGGCCCAACCGCTGCCAGCGGCGACGCCAAGCGAGCTGCTGGTCATTCGACCAGTGACCCATCAGCCAGTCCGCCCGCTCCGTGAACGACGTCAGGCCGGCCGCTTCGAGCTGCGCGTGCAGGCGTTCCTGCTCACCCTGCAACCGGGCCAGAGTCACGCGGGTGCGGATCAGATCGACATCCATCACGCCACCTCGAGACTGCGCTCAAGCGCATCCAGCGACGGAACCCGCGACGCCTGACGTTCCGCCTCGACCGCCAACTTCCGGACCTTCTGCGGCGACCGTTGCGTGCAGCGGACCACGTACCCGACGACGTTCGCCACCGGTCGGGGCGCCGCTTCCACCAGCAGCATGACGAGCGTCACGAGTGCGAGGTCGCTGAGTCCGGCAGCGCCGAAGTCGTTGAGCGCTGACCGGAACCCGACGATTTCCTCGGCCGTGAACTCGCGCACGTTCGGGTCTAGAGCTACAGGAGTAGTTGTTCCGGTATCAGGTTCTATCCCTGACTCTGACTCTGCTACGTTTTGCTGTTGCATTTGCCTAGCACTTGCTACGGCGGCGGCTTTCGCTTTGCCACCCAGTGCGCCAGCCTTCGACCGCTTCTCGTGAAGGTCAGCCTCGTCCTGAGTTGTGAACTGGTGCTCGGCGTATTCGCGGAGCACGTAGGTGTTGCCGTCGAGCAGCAGCAGAGGCCGCTCCGGGTGGGAGTCGAGCAGTTCCGTGAGCGCGCGGACCTTCCAGCGCTTCCGGGCCACGACGGCGGGGATGCGACCGTCGAGCTTCTGGCGGCGGCTGTAGCCGTTCATGGCCACGAACGTGCGGAACGCCGCATCCGACAGCGGTTCGACCTTCGGGTGTTCGTCGAAGTCGATCGGGAACGTCATGTAGAGGCGAGGATCGCGAGGCATCAGGCCACCTCCCGCAACCCAGCACGCCGCTCGGCAGCCTCAGCGTCAGTGATCTCGACGTACCCAGGGCCGTCGCCCCAATCCGCTGCGGCCTCGTACAGCACCCACGCGGGGCGCAGAACACCGCCGATTCCCCGGATCCATCTACGGGCCGGGTAGTCGGCGGGTTCCGCCCACCCCGGAACACCCCAGCCTTCCTCGTTGGCTTCTGCGGGGTGTTCGGTCTTCCACTCGTGGCAAGGAAGCCCGAGCAGTTGCAGGTTCTCCACGACGGTCAGCCCGCCCTGGGAGCGGTTCTTCCGGTGGTCGCGGGCGATCGGCTGACACGACGGGCGCCGGCACCGTTGGCACATGTTCCCGTCGGGGCGTTCTTCCGGCTCGTCGTCCTCATCGTCTTCGTCGAGCGATTCACCCCAGGCTTCCGCCCAGTCGGCCTCCGCGAACACATCGCGCACGGCGGCGGTCAACTCGGCAACGGGGATGCCCTCGCGTCGATGGAGGTCGTAGACCCCGTCCACGAACTCGGTCAGCGCGTTGTCGAGCGCGTCGTCAGCCTCGCCCTGAACCGCGCGCTTGATCCGCTCGGGACGTGTCGGGTTCGACGGATTGCCGCGGTGGCCCTTCGTCCTCCCGCTGGCCTCGAAAGTCGCGTGAAGATGCTCATCCATGGCGGCGCGGTCAACGAACGTCGCCGGGCAGTCGTGGCATGAACCATAGGGAGCGTTCGGGTCTTGCTCGAACCTGCTGCGCATCTCAGGCACGGTCGTCCCCCTGACGGTCGAGGAACGCCTGGTACTCCGGGTCGTCAGGATCCGGTGCTGCGTCGTCAGCAACGGCCGGCGCGAGCTGGTCGACCGTGATCTTTTCGTCAGGGAAGAACTCCGCGACGGGGATGCCCTCGTCGATCGAGAACTTCACCCGACCCAGGTCGGCGAGGTCATCCTCGGTCCACTTCGACGACGGACGACCAACGCGCGTCTCCAGCTGCGCCAGGTTGACCTTGCGCGACTTGAACCAGGCGACCGCGCCCTTGATCCGGTCCGCCATCGGGACACCGCCGCCGGTCTTCATCGTCTCGCGTGCGCGCGTCTTGGCGTCCTCGATGAACCAGTCCGGGATAACCGCGAAGATGCACTCCCGGACAGCGCGGGCACCGATGTTCTGGTTGTTGAGGTAGATGTCGGCCAGGTCGTCGAGCTTCTTCCGGCCAGCCTTCGTGTCCTTCGCGTGCGGAACCAGGAACGACCGCGACGAGCGGACGTTGTTCTCCTGATCCCACGCCCACGCCTGCATTTCAGACTCGCCAGCGACGTCGTCGCGGCGCAGCTCGCGCACCCCGTAGTCAAGGTTCCGCCATACACGTGCGAGCTCGCGGGCCAGGTGGACAGATCCGCCCGCGCCACGGTTGGGGACTTCGTAGAAGGCGCGCTGCGCGACGGTGAGGGAACCCATCGACTGCTGCATCCCGGACACGGCGGAGTCGATGTCGCGGGGGAACTCGAGCGCCACCCGGACGGCGGCGGCGACTTCGGCGGCGGCGCGGGTCTGCTCGACGAGTGACCCTTCGGATGCTCGGGGCTTGCTGGGGAGGTTGACAACATCAGACATGCGAGTAGTCCTCTTCGTGCTGGTAGACGTACCAAGTGGGGGGAGTGACGAGTTGGACCTCGTCGGGGAGGCCGGGCCAGATGCCCGATGCGACGCATTCGGCGTAGACCTTCCGGGCGCGTTCGGCTTTGACGCGGCCCATCTCGGTCCAGACCATCGGCAGCTGGTACACGCCGACGAGGTACGGCGGCTCCTTCTCGACGGCGAGGAACAGCAGCTCGGGCTCGAAGCCGACCGGCATCGGCCCGGTGATGGCGTTGAGGGCGTCGAGGTACCACTGCCGCTGCACGTCGTAGCCGTAGTCGGCGATCGAGCGGGTGAAGCCGCGCTCTGACGCGTCACGGGTGGTCTTGACGTCGACGGCGATGCGGCGGCGGTCACCCTGCTCGGGCAAGAAGTCGAACCGAGCACGGACGTCGATGCCGTCGACCTGAGCGAACACGGAGGCCTCAGCGGCGCCCGGCTGTTCCAGCAGGGCACGTGCGGTCGTGTGCCGCAGCACCGCCTCCGCCATGTCCGCGATCGGCTGGAAGTCCTCCTGCTTCAGCGGGATCAGACCCTTCTCGCGGGCGTCAGCGATGAACTCCTTCGCCTTCGTCGTGGACGCGGCACCGTTGCTGGCCAGGATGTCTGCAGGGATCACGACGGCCTCGTAGCCAGTGCCGAGCACCTGCGAGTGCAGCGCTGATCCGATGTCGAACTTCTTCGACGGCTGCACCAGCGGCGGGTGGTCCTTCTTCCACCGGTACACGGCTGGCGTCTCGGACAGGATGATGCGAGCCTCGGTGCTGCTCAGCTCGGGCCGGTTGTGGTACTCCCACTCGGGGAGGTCCTTTACGATCCCGGACAGCTTCTCGGCGGTCACGCTGCCGCTCCGCTCTCCGCGTGGCATGGGCAGTCGCATCCGGTTGGCTCGTCGTCGACGTCGCACCAGGCGTCACCGCGGCAGGCAGCGTGCTTGCCGTCGCGGCAGTCCGGGTTCAGGTGATCGTCGCGGATCGTGATCGGGTCTTGCATGGGGGGAATGGCTTTCGAGTCGGCGGCTGGGGTGAAGCGGACCTTGCGTGCAGCGCGCCGGTGCCGGATGTGCCGCAGCGCGTCGGGCGACAGGGGCACCGGTCAGGGCTTCGTCGGGTGCAGGATCGCGCCGAGCAGTTCGATGCCCTCAGCGATGTTCTGGTCGCGGACCTTCGCGTACTTCGAGCCCTTGAGGCCCTCGGCGTAGATCGGGAGCAGCTTGGCCTTGACGGCGTAGTAGACGTCGAGCCAGTTCATACCGGACCAGCGCGACCACTTCGCGGCAGCGTCAGCGGCAGCGGCAGCGACAGCGACAGCGTCAGCGTCAGCGGCAGCGTCAGCGGCAGCGGCAGCGACAGCGACAGCGTCAGCGTCAGCGGCAGCGGCAGCGACAGCGACAGCGACAGCGACAGCGGCAGCGTCAGCGTCAGCGGCAGCGGCAGCGTCAGCGGCAGCGTCAGCGTCAGCGGCAGCGGCAGCGACAGCGACAGCGACAGCGACAGCGACAGCGACAGCGACAGCGGCAGCCTTGAGGTCGGCGTCCGGGTTCTTCGCCAGCTCGGCGAGGATCTTGTCACGCAACTCGGCGCGCCTGACGGCGCGCGACTCATTGGTCTTCGCGCGGACCGAGCGGCAGGCGTCACGTGCCGCGATCAAGGTCGCGTGGCTCGTGACCGGCGCGAGATCGCGGAGACGCGTGGCCTCCTTCTTCAGCCCGGCAACGTCGAGCCAGCGGGGGATCGCTACCCGGATCGACCAGTTGGCCAGCATGAGCTGGCGGAGGTCGTCCAGGCCGTCGCTCGAGGTGTTGAGCATGCCGGGGATGTACTGCTTCAGCTTCTGGCGGTTGGCCTCGTCGAGACGGTCGTTCAGGCCAATGCCGTACCGGGTGATGACCGGCGACACGCACTTCGGGTGGTCGGAGTGCTTCTCGCCGGCGATGTACGCGGCGGCCTCCATCAAGCAGACGCCCTGCTCGCGGTCGGCGTGGCCGCCGTGGGCGAGGTTGATCTTGTCGAGCAGGTCGAGGTTCGGTTTCGTGGCCATGGGGATGTCCGTTCTCAGAGGGTGGGGAGTTGGGTGTTCGTGATCTGTGCCGGCGGGAAGAGTCCGAGGGCGTGGAAGAGGCAGAGGCCGATGAGCAGGGCGAGCAAGGTGCCGCCCGCGATGATCAGGACTGCGAGCTGTCGGCGGGTCACGAGAGGCCCAGTCGGAAGCGGATGACGATCGCGACCAACGCGATAGCGCAGGCGGCAATGATGACGATGAGGCCGGCGACCTGGATACGGTGCTCGGTGCGGTGCTTGCGCGACGAGTCGTGGATGCCGCTCACTGTTCGGCTGCCATCTGTGCGCGGGTGATGTCGAGGAGGAGGTTGTCGGCGTCTTGCTCGGCCTGCGCGATGCCAGACTCCACGGCGTTGGCCCTCTGGCGCATGTCGGCCCAGAAGGCGTCAGACTCGCGCTTGAACTCGGCGAGGGCGGTCATCGGATCACCGTCATCACGATCACGCCGCCCAGCCACACGGCCGCCACACCGAGGACGGCGACGATCGCGCGGGTTGCGGTGCGGGTTTCGAGGGACGCGAGCAGACGCTCGTCCCAGTCGGTGCGTTCGGTGCTCATGCGGACACCTCGTCACCGGCGCTGCGCGCGCCAAGTCGTGCGGCGACGTGGGAAGTGATGCCGAAGCGCGGCTGCTTCAACCAGGCCGTGCCGTTGAGGTCGCGCGGCTGGTTCTCGGCACGCTCGTCGACGGGAGTTCCGACCTTCGGGACCCGCGAGAAGGGGACGGCGGCGCGCTTACGCGCTTTCCTGGTTGCAGTGCTCATGGGGATGCTCCTTACTTGGCGGCCCAGACGCGGGCGCGTCGGCCAGTGACAGTCGGACGGTGGGCACCCGTGTGCTCCACCAGGCCCCGCTCCACAAGGGCGCTGCGGGCGGTGCGGATGCGTTGCGCCGTGAAAAGGGGGACGCGGTCCCAGGCGGCCGCGACTTCCATCTGCCCGACCAGTTCCTCGTCGGTCATCGGGCCGGCCTCGCGCAGGACCGAGAGGACGGCACCGAGGGATGCGGCAGCGTTCGACGTGTCCCTGGCCTCATGGGATGTCTCGGGGTCGGTGCGGCGGGTGTCGGGTGCGAACCCGCCGACCACCGAGTCGACCATCGGGGCGATGCTCATGCGTCCACCTCGTCCGGGATCAGGTCACGGGTGACGACGAACTCGGAACACTCCGGGCACTCCCAGCCCATGAGGCCCTGGTCCGGGTCGATGACTACAGCGACATCGCCGTCGAACCCGCACTCCGGGCACGTGTCATGCATCCAAGGTGCGGGAGGCGTCGCTCGGGTCACGACGCCTCCCGCACGGGGTTCCTGAACCCGGGACACCGGGGGAAGAACCGACCCTGAGACGGTCGGGAGCACCCCGGGGGCAGGAAGAGTGGCGGTCATGCGGCACGCTCCGCGGCTTCGATCGCGTCACGCTCGGCGAGAGCGATCAGGGCGGATGCTGCGAGGCGGCCAGCGTTGCGGTACGCCTCCGGCGACGGCTCGCTCATGCGACGCTCCGCAGAGGTCGGACGCCGGTGAGAAGCTGCTCACGACTCACGCCGAGGAAGGATGCGACAGCGTCAATCTCGTCGAGGCTGAACTCCATGTCGCCAGCGAGGCGCCTCTGCACAGCGCGGGGCTTCAGGTCGAGGGCCTCCGCAAGTTCAACGGTGGTGCGCAGCTGACGGGCCATCTCGGCGCGAATCTCACCTGCGATCGCGCCGCTGAGAGTGGGGGAGTTGCTCATGCATTCAGTGTGCGTCCATAAAGACGCACTGTCAAGCACATTGTGTCTAAATGGAAAACTTTTTCGCACCATATAGACGCGATGCGTCATTTCCCGTACTCTGGCGCCATGCCTAGGGGTACGGAACCAACGCCGCGCGACTACGCGCGGCTGGTCGCCAGCACGATGAAATCCATCGCTGACGACCGAGGAACGTCCAACCGCGCCCTCGCCAAGCACATGCTGGTGGGGGAGAAGTACCTACGTGACCGATTCGCCGCCGAACCAGCTTTCTCATTTACCGTCGGGGACGTCGAGCGATTCGCCGCTGTCTACCGCATCGACGCAGCATGGTTCCTCGCCGACCCCACCGCTGCGCGCGACTTCCTACTCTCCGAGGTGAGCAGTGTCAGCGGCTCACTCGACGATGTGACCTTCACGGTGGACGCGCCCAAGAGCAGCGTCGCGCTCGCCGCGAAGAAGGGGACCCGGAAAGCTGACCAACAGCCGCCGGCCGAATAGGGGGATCAGGGCACCATGAAGGATCTCGTCAGAGTCGCTGCCGACGCTGGCCTCACGCTCCACGCCGCGCACCTCGAGGGTGACACGCTCGGGATCTACGACGCCGACCGACGGGCCATCTGGTTCGATGTTCGTCTCACACCCTCGGAGCGACGCTCGGTCGTGGCACACGAGCTCGGGCACGACTATTTCGGGCACCGCTGCAGCGGTGGCCCGCAAGAGCGTCAAGCGGACGCGTACGCCGCCGCGTTGCTGATCGACCCGGACGAATACGCCGCCCTCGAGCGATTCAACCCTGACGCCCACGTGCTCGCCGAAGAGTTCGGCGTCACCGTCGAAGTCATCGAGGACTACCGCCGTTACTGCCTGCTGCCCATCGGGCGTGCAGTCTATTTCCGGCAGAGAGCATCCCGTGAGCGCCGCATCGCGTGACTTGCGTGCTGTAGGCGCTCCGCTGCGCGCTGCGCTCTACCTTCGCCAATCGGTGACCCGCGAGGACTCCATCAGCCTCGAGCTCCAAGAGACCGCGACACGCGACTACGCCGCACGGATGGGTTACGACGTCGTGGCCGTCGAAGCCGACCCGGGCATCTCGGGCCGCACGTGGGCGCGCCCAGCTGTGCAGCGTGTTCTCGCGCTCGTTGAGGCCCATGAGGTCGACGTCATCGTGCTGTGGAAGTGGTCCCGCCTGTCACGGTCCCGCCGCGACTGGGCTGTCGCGGCGGATCGGGTGGAAACCGTCGGCGGCCGCATCGAGTCCGCCACCGAGGCGGTCGACGTCACCACATCGACCGGTCGTCTAGCGCGCGGGATGCTCACTGAGATGGCCGCGTTCGAGTCCGAGCGGATCGGGGACGTGTGGAAGGAAACCCACGCCCGCCGGATCCGGGCCGGGTTGCCGGCGAACGGGAAGCCGCGCTTCGGGTATCTGTACGAACGCGGGACCGGATTCACTCCCGACCCGATCACGGGCCCGGTGCTCGCGGAGACGTACCGGCGGTACCTGTCGGGCCAGTCCGTCTACACCCTCGTCGCCTGGCTCAACGAGGGACCGACCCGTCCGGTCAGCGGCTATGGGGTGAAGTCCGACGGCCTCTGGTCCGACCGAACCCTGCGCCGCATCCTTGACTCCGGGTTCGCCGCCGGCTACATCACCGTGAAGGGTGAGCAGCTGCCCGGCGCCCACCCGCCGCTCATCGACACCGAGACATGGGAGGCCTATCAGGCTGCCCGGGCACGCCGCCGAACCTACCGCCGCATCGAACGCTCCGAGTACCTGCTCTCCGGGCTCGTGCGGTGCTCCTGCGGCTCCACAATGACCGCGGGACAGTTCGGCGCCCAGCGCGCTGCGAAATACCGCTGCAAAGCCGCGCATGAAAAACGCACCCACACCGGCGGATATGTGACCGCATCTTTCGTCGAGACTGCTGTGCACGAGTGGCTAGTAGCCCGCGAGGCCCTGGTCCGCCAGGAGGCTGAAGCGTTCGCCCGCGAACCGCGACCTCGTGCGATCGCCGACCCCACCCGGGCGCTACGGGCTGAGCTGGCCAGGATCGACGCGAGCATCGACAAGCTCGGGCTCCAGCTCGTCGAGAGCGACATGCCGCGCGAGTCCTATAACCGACTCGTCGCGACCCTCAGCGAGCGCCGCCGTACCACCGAAGCGGCCATCCGAGCCGCCACGGTTCACGCCCGCGTGCAGCCGGTGACGGTGCTTCCCGACCTCATCACCAACTGGGGACGTCTCCCGATCCCCGAGCGTCGCGAGATCCTGCGAGCGCTGATCGCCCGAGTCGTCGTGACGCCCGGACGACCGAGAGCCTCGATCGAGGTTGAGGCGCGCGGGTAGGCATCAGACACCAGTGAAGCTCATGACGGCTGGGCTCGTGATCCTGATCTGGGCGCTCGCCGGGCCCGCGCTCAGCGAGATCTTCCAGAACGCGATCGCGAAGGTCACCGGGCTCTGAGGCCATGAGGGCGCTCACTCGGCGCCTCATGGCGCGGCTGCGGGCTCAGGCTCGCGACGATCGCGGTTCGGCGGTCGCAGAGTTCGTGATGGTCGGCGCCCTGCTCACCGTTCTGACCCTCTCGGTGCTGCAACTCGGGCTGGCGCTGCACATCCGCAACACGGTTCAGGATGCCGCTGCCGAGGGCGCCCGCTACGGCGCCCTGGCCGACAACACGCCCGCCGACGGCGTGCGCCGCACGCGCGAGCTCATCGATCTCGCGATCGGAGACGACTACGCGCAGAACGTAGCCGTGCACGGCGGCAGCTGGATGGGGCACCCCGCCGTCACGATCACCGTGCGCACGCGCCTGCCGCTGGTCGGCCTGGTGGGCATCGACGGCGTACTGGAGGTGTCGGGGCATGCCGCGGTCGAGACGCTGGGCTGAGGCGCTGGCCGCTCGCGCGTGTCGGGTGGCTGCTGCGGTTCGCGACGAGCGCGGGTCGGCGAGCCTCGAGTTCATCACCGTCGGCGTGCTGCTGCTGGTGCCGACGGTCCACCTGGTGCTGGCGCTGTCGGCGCTCGAGAGCGCGTCGTTCGGGGTCGAGGGGGCGGCGCGGCAGGCGACGCGGGTGTTCGTGCAATCCGAGTCGGAGGGTGCGGCCGAGTCGGCGGCCCGCACCGCGATCCAGGTGACGCTCGCCGACTACGGGCTCGGCGGGCAGAACGCGCACGTCGCGATCAGCTGCCGCCCGAATCCCGCCGACTGCCTCACGCGCCGCGGCTACGTGACGGTGACGATCACGACGACCGTGCCGCTGCCGCTCATGCCGCCGGTGCTGCAGCTGCACCTGCCCGCCGGCATCCCGGTGACGTCCGTCGCGACCGAGCAGGTGTCGCGGTTCTGGGGCTCGCGATGACCGGGATGCGGCGACCGCGCCTTCGGGACGACGACGGCTCGACCCTGCCCCTCGTCATCTTCTACGGCTTTCTTGCGCTGGCGCTCGTGCTGATCGTCGCCGCGGCGTCATCGCTCTACCTGGAGCGCAAGCGCCTGTTCACCCTGGCCGACGACGCGGCGCTCGTGGGAGCCGAATCGTTCGACCTCGACTCGGTGTCGTTCACCGGGCACGGCGTGCGGCCGATACTGAAACCCGACCAGGTGCACTCGGCGGTGACGAGTTACCTGGCCGGGAATCCGGTCGACCGGTTCGAGGGGCTGGTGGTCGAGCGGGCGACCACCGTGGACGGCGAGAGCGCGACGGTCACCCTGTCGGCGATCTGGCATCCGCCGGTCGTCACGGTGTTCGTGCCCGACGGACTGCGGATCGACGCGACGGCGGTGGCGCGGTCGGTGTTCGGGTGACGGCGAGTCGCGTCAGCCGTGGTGCGCCCGCAGAAAGCGTCCGATCTCGTCGGTGGCGTGAGCCGTCTCGGGCGTGCCGTCGGCCAAGGGATACACGTGCGGCAAGCCGTCGCCGAGCTCGAGCGTGACGTCGACCCCGGCGGCACGAGCGGCGTCGGCGAACCGTTCGGAGTCGCTGAGCAGCAGATCGGCCGTGCCCGTCACGATCAGCAGCGGCGGCAGACCGGTCAGGGAGGCGAACAGGGGAGACGCTGCCGGAGTCCGCGGATCGATGCCCGCCAGGTAGTCGCCGGCCAACTGGCGCAGCAGTTCGGGGGTCGAGATCGGATCCTGATCGACGCGCTCCGTCATCGACGCGCCCGAGCTGGTCAGGTCGAGGGTGGGCGACATCAGCACGGCCGCCGCGGGCGGTTCCGCGTCCGCGTCGCGCTCCGCCACCAGCAGGCTGACCGCGAGGCCGCCGCCCGCCGAATCGCCGGCGACCGCTAGCGATCGCGCGGGCAAGCCCTCGGTCTCACGCAACCACGCCCACGCCGCCCGAGCGTCCTCCAGCGCTGCGGGGAACGGATGCTCGGGAGCGAGCCGGTACTCCGGGAACAGCACGCGCATCCTGGCCGCACGCCCGAGCCGGGCCGCGAGTTCGCCGTCGCTGGCCACGGAGCCGAACTGGAATCCGCCGCCGTGCAGAAACAGCAGGGCACGGCCAGTGTCGACCCCGGGCGCGTCGAGCCAGTGCGAGGGGACGCCGCCCGCCACGACGTCGGTGACCGTCACGTCATCCGGGATCGGATGCGGCCGCCCGATCGGCAGGAATCCCGCGCGCAGCTCGGCCAGGCTCGGCGCCGGCTGACCGGCAGCCTCTTGGTCGGCCGCCTCGCGCTGACGCGCGCGCAGCTCGTCGAGCACCTCCGACATCTCGCGGCTGGGCACGGCGCTCTGCCTAGCCGAACGTGAACACGTAGGCCTCGGCGCCGGGTTCGTCGAAGACGATGTCGACCGTGCGATCCTCGATGCGACCGGGCTGGCGGATCAGCTGGTACAGCCGCGGCTCGGTGAGGGTACCGTGCCCGAACTCGTCGACGTCCGCACCGTGCGCCAAGCCGGGCGCCGTGCCGTCCAGCAACACCCGGAAGGGCACGGCCGCCCCGGGCGTCGCCGGCCGCAGTACGAGGTTCACGTCGCGCGCGTGGAAGCGGTACCGGATGCCGCCGCCCGCCCGGTTGACCATCACGTCGCCGTCGGCGATGGTCCAGTTGCCGAACAGCGCCCACGAGTTGAGGATCATCGACTCGGGTGCGCTGTAGGTGTGCGGGTGGTCGAAGACGGTCGGTCGCGGCGAGGCAAAGTTGCGGCCCTGCTGCGCGCCGACATAGCTCTCGGGCGAACGCAGCTCGTCCCAATCCGCCTGAGCCTCGACCCCCTCGAGCACGGGCGGCACCAGCCCCTCTGGCACGTTGTCGTTGCCCGCCTCGCGCAGCAGCTTCTGGATGACGCGCTCGGTCTCGTCGTACTCGCCCTCGCCGAACACGTCGTGCTGGATGCGGCCCTCGGCGTCGGCCAGGTACAGCGCGGGCCAGTAATGGTTGCCGAAATTCTGCCAGACCGCGTAGTCGGGATCCAGCGCGACCGGATACCGGATCCGCATCTCGGCGACCGCCCGCTCCACATTCGCGCGCTCCGCCTCGAACGGGAACTCCGGGGTGTGGACCCCGATCACCACCAGGCCGTGGTCCGCGTACTTCTCCGCCCAGCCGCGCACGTAGCTCAGGGTGCGGAGCCAGTTGATGCAGGTGAACGTCCAGAAGTCGACGAGCACCACCTTGCCGCGCAGGCTGTCGGGAGTGAGCGGCTCCGAGTTGAGCCACCCGGTCGCGCCGTCGAAGCTCGCCAGGCGCCGCTCGCTCACAGCGTGCCCGCCATCACGTCGAGAATCGCCCGGGCGAAGTCATCCGGAGCCTCCTGCGGCAGATTGTGCCCGACACCGCCACCGACCTCGCGATGGGCGTACGGCCCCGCGAACTTGTCGGCATACGCCGCGGCGGGCGGATGCGGCGCCCCGTTGTCGCTGCCCTCCATCGTGATGGTCGGCACCGAGATCACCGGGGCCGTGGCCAGCCGTGCCTCGAGTTCGGCGTACTGCGGCTCACCCTCGGCCAGCCCCATGCGCCACCGGTAGTTGTGGATCACGATGTCGACGTGATCCGGATTGTCGAACGCCGCCGCGCTGCGCTCGAAGGTCGCGTCATCGAACCCCCACTTCGGCGAGGCATCGTGCCAGATCATCCGGGCGAAGTCCCGGGTGTTGGCCGCATAGCCGGCCCGACCGCGCTCGGTCGCGAAGTAGAACTGGTACCACCAGAGCTTCTCGGCCGCGGGCGGCAGCGGCAGGGCGCCGCTGGCCTGGCTGCCGATCAGGTAGCCGCTCACCGAGACAAGCCCGGCCACGCGGTCCGGCCAGAGCGCGGCGAGGACGTCGGCAGTTCGGGCGCCCCAATCGAAGCCCGCGACGATCGCCTTCTGGATGCCGAGGGCATCCATCAGCTCGATGGCATCCCGACCCAGCGCGGCCGGCTCGCCGGTGCGCACCGCGTCGTCTCGCAGGAACCGCGTCGATCCGTAGCCGCGCAGATACGGCACGATCACCCGGCATCCGGCGGCCACCAGCCTCGGGGTCACCTCGTCGAAGGAGTGGATGTCGTACGGCCAGCCGTGCAACAGGAGCACGGCGGGCCCGTCGGCCGGGCCGTCGTCGAGGTAGCCGACGTCGAGCACGCCGGCCTCGATCTGCGCAAGCGGAGCCACCGGGCGCCCGCCGCTCAGCGCAGCGTCGCGAACGACGCGCGCATCTCGCTGACGAACTCGTCCGGCTGCTCCCAGGCGAGGAAGTGTCCGCCCTTCGCCACCCGGTTGTAGTGGATGAGGTTCGGATATGCCTGGCGCACCCAGCTCTCGGGCGCGGTGTAGATCTCTTCGGGTGACGCGGTGATCGCCGTCGGGAGCGTCACGCCCTTCGGGGCGAAGAACGCGAGCTTGCTCTCCCAGTAGAGCCGCGCAGACGAGACCGCCGTCTTCGTAAACCAGTAGAGGTCGACGTTGTCGAGCACGTCATCCATCGACAGCCCCTCGGTGCCGCCGGCGAAGGCGCGCGCGATCATCGCCTGGCTGGCGGCGTCGTGGTCGAGCATCCACGAGGCGAGGCCGATCGGCGAGTCCTCGAGGGCGTAGAGCGTCTGCGGGCGCCCGGCCATCTCCTGCGCGTAGCCGAGGCCGTGCAGCCAGAAGTCGACGAGCTGATCCCAGGCCTGTTTCTCGTCGGGCGACAGGCCCGCAGGTTCCGGGCCGCCGGGCACGATGGCTGAGATCGCATCGGGCTCGGCCGCGGGCATGTTGGTGTGGATGCCGATCAGCCCGGCCGGCTTCTGAAGCGCCAGCTGCTCGGTCACCGCGTTGCCCCAGTCGCCACCCTGTGCCACGTAGCGGGTGTAGCCCAGCCGCGACATCAGCTCGGCCCAGGCGGACGCGATCTTGATCGGGTCCCACCCGGTCACGGTCGGCTTGCCCGAGAAGCCGTGGCCGGGCAGCGAGGGGATCACCAGGTGAAAGGCGTCGGCCGCGGTGCCCCCGTACGACTCGGGATCGGTGAGCGGCTCGATGATCTTGAGCTGCTCGATGATCGAACCCGGCCAGCCGTGCGTGACGATCATCGGAAGCGCGTCGTCGTGCGTCGACCGGATGTGCAGGAAGTGGATGTCGACGCCGTCGATCTCGGTGAGGTACTGCGGGAAGGAGTTGAGACGGGCCTCGATCGTGCGCCAGTCGTGCGTGTTCGCCCAGTAATCGGCCAGCGCCTGCATGGTGGCGAGTTGGACGCCCTGCGAGGCGTCGCCGACGGTCTCTTTCGTCGGCCATCTCGTGGCGAGGATGCGGCGTTTCAGGTCGTCGAGCTCCTCCTGAGGAATCTCGACCCGGAACGGGCGGATCGACGGATCCGTGGTGGTGGCGGCAGCGGTGGCAGTGCTCACGGCGTTCTCCCGATGGAGAGGGGATATTCGGTTCTTCTCAGTGGTGTTCGACCTGGCGCAGGGTCGCCGCGGAACGCGAGCCGTGCTCGGGAGCAGGTGGCGTGCTCAACGTACCCCCGACTCGTACCCCCCGTAAAGGGGACAACTCACGCCGTGATCGCAGTGGATCCCGTGTCGGGGTGGGCGCCGCGCCGCGCGGAATACCGCGGCACGAACACCCGCAGCACGACCGCACCGACAAGGCCGAGCACACCCAGCGCGCCGGCGGCGAACGGCAGCGAGACCAGCGCAGTCAGCCCCGAGACGATCAGCGGTGAGGCGGCCGCTCCGGCATCGTTCGTGAACCGCCACGCCCCGAGGAAGGGCGCCGGATGCCGCGGGTCGGCCAGATCGGCGCCGAGCGTCATCAGGATCCCGGCCCCGATCCCGTTGGCGAGCGACAGGAACATGGCGATCCCGATGAACCAGCCGATCGTGCCCGGCAGGAACGCGGTCGCCGCGAGGGCCAGGTGGCCGACACCGAGGCCGACCATGGAGGGGACGGCGGTCCAGAGCCGGCCGAAGCGGTCCATGATCCATCCGCCGGCGAAGAACAGCGAGAAGTCGACCAGGCCGGCGACACCGATGATGAGCGAGGTCTGCGTCTCGTGCAGGCCGATGCTGACCGCCCACAGCGGGAGCAGCACCTGGCGCGAGGCGCGGAGCGCGGCGACCAGGGTCGAGCCCATGCCCAGGGTCAGCAGCACTCTCCTGTTCGCGCGAATGGTGCGGAACAGGCCGCGGCTCTCCTGCTCCACTTCGCGCTCGCCGGACGTCTCACGGCGAGCCGCGGTGTTGGCGAAGGTCTTCTCCGGATCGGCCAGCACCAGCAGCACGACAGCGGCCGCGGCGCATCCGGCGATGTGCACCCAGAACACGCTCGATGCCGCGCCGGTCAGCGAGATCACGCCCGCCCCGATGAAGGGTCCGATCAGATAGCCGAGCCGGAAGCTCCCGCCCAGGGTCGACAGTGCGCGAGCGCGGTACCTCATCGGCACGAAACTCGTCATGAACGCGTGACGGGCGAGCGCGAACACCGCGGTGGCGATTCCGACGACCAGGATGCCGAGCGCGAGCACCCAGGGATTGGGCGCCAGCAGCGCGGTCAGCAGCCCGAGCACCGAGAGGCCGGAGGCCGCGATCATCGCGGTGCGCTCGCCGATGTGCGAGATCACCACGCCGCTGGGGATGTCGCCGAGCAGTTCGCCGAGCACGAGCATGCCCGAGACGAAGCCCGCGATCGCCAGGGTCGCGCCCACGTTGCCGGCGATCACCGGGATCACCGGGATGATCGCCCCCTCGCCGGTGGAGAACAGCAGCGTGGGCAGCAGCGCCGCCACCAGCACCGATCGCCAGCGGAAGGGCTGATCGGCGGAGGTGCTCATGGCCTGCTCCACGTTACGCCCGCCGGTAGGCTGGTCCGCGCCATGATCGACCTCGACCTCAGTGACCAGATCGCCGCTCTCCGCCAGACCTTCAGCGACATCCGAGCCGTGGTCGGCGTCGACAAGCTCGAGGCCGAGATCGCGGAGCTCACCTCGCAGGCCGAGGCGCCCAACCTCTGGGACGACCCGGATGCCGCCCAGAAGGTCACGAGCGCACTGAGCCACCGACAGAGCGAACTCGCGCGGATCGAGAGCCTGCAGAGCCGGATCGACGATCTCGAGGTGCTCGTCCAGCTCGCGAACGAGGGCGACGACGCCGAGAGTGCCGAGGAGGCCAAGGCCGAGCTGGCATCCATCCAGCAGAACCTGGGCGACCTCGAGGTCAGCACGCTGCTGAACGGCGAGTACGACGATCGTCCCGCGGTCATCACGATCCGCGCCGGTGCCGGGGGAGTGGATGCCGCCGACTTCGCCGAGATGCTGCAGCGCATGTATCTGCGCTGGGCCGAGAAGCACAAGTACCCGGTCACCGTGATGGACACCAGCTACGCCGAAGAGGCCGGCATCAAGTCGACCACGTTCGAGATCGATGCCCCGCACGCCTTCGGCACCTTGAGCGTCGAGGCCGGGACGCACCGGTTGGTGCGCATGTCCCCGTTCGGTGCGGCGGGCAAGCGCCAGACGAGCTTCGCCGCGGTCGAGGTGATCCCGTTGATGGAGGAGACCGAGGCGATCGACATCCCGGAGTCCGACATCCGCGTCGACGTGTTCCGCTCCTCGGGCCCGGGCGGTCAGTCGGTCAACACGACGGACTCCGCGGTGCGCATCACCCACCTCCCGACCGGCACCGTGGTGTCGATGCAGAACGAGAAGTCGCAGATCCAAAACCGCGCCGCCGCGTTGCGCGTGCTGCAGTCGCGCCTGCTCATCCTCCAGCGCGAGGCGGAGGCGGCCACCAAGAAGGAGCTGGCGGGCAACATCACCGCGAGCTGGGGCGACCAGATGCGCAGCTACGTGCTCGCGCCGTACCAGATGGTCAAGGATCTGCGCACCGACTACGAGGTCAACAACCCCACCGCGGTCTTCGACGGCGACCTCGACGGCTTCATCAACGCGGGAATCCGCTGGCGCAAGCGCGACC
>Ga0207694_10000327_pt1 | contig 44750 bp, 35 predicted proteins | sample KBSC34metaG_FD_184353 | JGI IMG/M metagenome (GOLD analysis project Ga0207694, IMG submission 184353) | Corn rhizosphere microbial communities from Kellogg Biological Station, Michigan, USA - KBS C3-4 metaG (SPAdes) (version 2) | ecosystem: Host-associated > Plants > Roots > Rhizosphere > Soil... | reverse complement strand
GTCCACGGCGGAGGAAAGACCGCCGGATCGGGTGTTGAAGCTCTGTTCAACGGTGAAGTCCTGGCGAGTCACGGCGTAGTGGTGGTCAACGTCAATTACCGCCTCGGCGTCTTTGGCTTCTTCGCGCATCCCGGGCTGACGAAAGAATCTCCCCACCATGCCTCCGGGAACTATGGGCTGGCCGATCAGATTATGGCCCTGCGCTGGGTCCAGGAAAATGTCGCCAAGTTTGGCGGCGATCCTAAGAACGTCACTATCTTTGGCGAGTCGGCAGGCGCCGGCGATGTCAACGCCCTGATCGCTTCCCCTCTGACCAAGGGGCTGTTCGTGAGGGTGATCGCACAAAGCGGCCCTACAGGCGCGGGACTTGCGCTGGCGGCCGCGGAAAAAAGGGGCGTGGATTTCGCGGCGAGCCTGGGATTCACCGGTGACGATGCACTGGCCAAGCTGCGCGGGATTCCCGAAACAGAGTTGATCGTGAAAGGCGCGCGCGCAGGGTTGGGAATCACCGTGGATGGCTGGGTGCTTCAGGAGCCAGCCACCAAGACCTACGCCCAAGGCCGCGAGCAAAAGGTGGCGTTGCTGATCGGCAATAATTCGCAGGAGATGCAGCCGCGCGGCGCGGCGGGCGATATCCGCCAGATGATTTCGCAACGATACGGCCCCCTTGCCGATCGTGCACTCGCAGTCTACGGAGTGAACGGAGCATACGGAGCGGGCGATCCCCAGCCCGATCCCGAGAATGGAACCGTGATGCTGCAGTTCACCACCGACAATTCGTTCCGCTGCGGCACGGTTCAGGAACTGATCTGGCACACCGCCGCGAAGAATACCGGCTACGAGTATCAGTTCTCGCGCACGGTACACGGCCAGGAAGCGCTGGGTGCACCGCATGCTTCTGAGATCCCGTTTATCTTTGGCACGCTGCCCGTTTGGCAGAACATGCGGAAATATAACGAATCGGATCGAGAGTACGCGCCCCAGATGCAGGAATACTGGACCAACTTCGCCAAGAGCGGCGATCCCAACGGAGCAAAGCTGATGAAATGGCCGAAGTTCGATGCCACTGCGCGCGCCTATATGGACTTCATCGATGCGGGACCCGTGGCCAAAGAAGGCCTGCGGCGGCAGGCGTGCGATGTGTTTATGGAGAATCAGAAGCGCCAGGGTCTGTAGGACAAAACCATGAAGAAATCGCTCACGGCCGCTTGGATTGTAATCGCCCTTGGAACGTCCGTCGCGGCGTCTGCCCGGAACGCGGCTCTCCGCGTTGGCGCGGCCAAAGTGGATGTGACTCCGGCGCCGAATGAGTTGCCCAGGAACTACGACGGCATCCTGGATCACATCTATTCGCGCGCGATCGTGATCGACAACGGAACCACTTCGGCGGCGCTCATCAGCGTGGACGCGGGCGGTGTGTCTGACCAAATCTGGCAGGCTGTCTCCAAGCAACTGGAGGCCGACCTTGGAATTCCCGCGAAGAATGTGCTGCTGGGCGCGACGCACAGCCATAGTGTGCCGAACCAGCCCGCTGGTCCGTACACGCAGAAGATCGTGGAATCCGTCCGCCTGGCCAAGCAGCGGCTCGCGCCGGCTCGCATCGGTTATGGAACGGGCGTTTCTTATATCAACGTCAATCGCAACATTATCGATCCCAAGACAAGGCGCTGGTGGGAAGGCCCCAACTACGAAGGCCCGTCCGACAAGACCGTCGCCGTGATCAAGTTCGAAAATCTAAGCGGTGAGCCGCTAGCAGTCTATTACAACTACGCCATGCACGGGGTTGCCGCGGGCCAACTCGATCTGGTGAGCGGGGACGCTCCGGGGACGACGTCGAAGTACATTGAAGATTCATTCGACGACAAGATCGTCGCCTTGTGGTCGAGCGGCGCTGCCGGCGACCAGAATCCCATCTACTTTCAGCAAACCTACGACCTACGCGAAATCCGCATCAAAGACTACGCCAAACGCGGCATCGATATCAGCAACTCGATGCCTCCCGGCGGCCAGGGCCTGAACAAAAAGGACCCGACCGTGATCAAACTGATGAACCAGCAGAAGCAGATGATCCTGTCCATGGGGCAGTTCCTGGGCGAAGAGGTGATGCACGTGATGCGCGGCATGGAACGCACGGAGTCGAGCATTCGGGTTGACGGCCGGTTCAAGACCGTCAGTTGCCCGGGGCGCGAGCGCACGAATGAGGGTCGCGCGGGTTTCCCGGGAGAGTACAAGGCGGCCGGTCCAGTGGATATCCGGCTTGGACTACTCAGGCTGGGAGATATCATGATCGGCGCCGTGAATGCGGAGGTGTTCAACCCGATCGCCCAACGTCTGAAGAATGAGTCGCCTTATGCGCGGACCATGATGGCGACTCTCACCAACGGCTCGGCACGTTCAGGCTATATCCCGCACGATGCCGGTTTCGGGATGTATACGTTTGAGGTCCTGTCTTCGAGGTTGCAGCCGGGTTGTGCGGAGTCTGCGATCGTCAACGGAATCCTCGACCTAATGCCAGAATCCGGCGAGTAACCGAAGGTCCTACTTTTGCCGACGGCGCACGTGCCATGAGGAGGATCCTGCAAACCCCTGCGATGATCGCCATCCTTACGACGATCTTACGTATCGGCAGATCTTCCTGGACGGCTGGGCCTTGAGACGGATCCCAGCGCGTTTGCTCAACCATGCGGTTCAGAAGTACAATCCGGCCCTCGTTGTCGAATTCAAGGATCGCATATCGTTGCCAACCAAAGAACAGGACTCTTTCGGGCGGTCATCGCCAACAATAAGCCGGGTCAGCCGCTGGAGGCGTGTTCCGTCTCCACCCGCCAAGATATCACGCCCCAGCGGTTCCCTCGCGCAGTAGAAGGTCTCGCGTGGGGCGCGACGGATAGCATTGGTATCACTCCCATCTCACGCCCCGCGGGACAGTCTCCTCCGAGTGCTGCTGACTCCTGCCTTTGCCGCACAATTGTCTTTTTGTCTCGAGTGAATTCACTCCGGGTGCCTTCCGACAATGTATGTTCCGAACGAATCATGGAACGACGATGAGGTGGTCGACGACGCGAGAAACACCCGGCGCTGCCCATGCCGCGCGTCCCGCTGCTTCCTTTTCGAACCAGGAGCGGACGTTCCCGGAGAGAGTCACCGCGCCGTCCTGGGCGGACACGGCAATTCTTCGCGCGTCCACTTCCGCGCTTCGCCGCAGCGCATCCTCGATCTTGGTCTTCACTTCAGCCGTGGATGGCTTCGGTTTTACTTCGATCTTGTTGTTGACGCCGCGAACGCCATTCACTTTCCTGGCACAGCTCTCCGCAGCTTCCCGCTGATAGTGCCATTCCACATTGCCTTCCAGCGTCACAAAGCCATTTTGAATGCCAGCCTTGAGGCGATCTTCGGGGACGCTCAAATCAAGTGCCATCGCTGTGAGGACGTCACGCGCGATCTCGGGATCCGTGCGTGTCATCGGCTTCACGTCAATATCGTTCGCGACAGCCTTAACGCCATAGACCGATTTCGCAGCCTTCTCGGCCGCGACCTTCTCAGCGTAGCTGTGAACGAAGCCTGTGAGTGTGACCGCGCCCTCCTTGGCATTGACACTAATGTCTTGCGATACAATTTCGGGTTGCCATTCGAGTTGCCGGAGTACGGCCTCTCGAAGTTGCTTATCGCTTCCCTTTTCCATCATTGTTTGCATATCCTAACTCCTTTGACTGACGATACTTGAGCACTGCCACTGCGAGGCCAGCCCACTGCGAAATTTCGCGTGTCTTGGTGGACGAGATCCGTCTCCGTCTATGCGATCGCCAGTTTAGTCTGAGGTAATTCTTGCCGCGCACTCTTGCGAGGCTCATTCTGGCAAATCGCCTTCAGGGTCCGAATCACATCATCTTTGAAGACACCGTCAGTCTCTGTCTTGGCCTGAAGGATTAAGTCATCTATGGATAATATCCCCTTGATCGCGCCCGACTCGTCTATCACTGGAAGACGGTGCAGTCTTTGCTTCGCCATAGTTTTTAAGGCGTTCCTAACGTCGTCTTCGGGGGAACAAATAGACGGCTCGCGGTGCATGATCTCACCCATCGGCAGGTCAGAAGGGTTCCGGTTCTGCGTTCCCAGGGCGATAAACAGATCACGGTCCGTTACCATGCCAACAAGCTGGCCAGAGTCCTCAAGAACCGGGAGAATGCCGCAGTCTCGATTCCACATAATTTCCGCGGCCGCAGCGGCGTTCGTGCCGGGACTGCAAACCGAAATGTCTTTTGTCATCACGTCTTCAACTCGCATGTGTGTCAGTTCCTCTCACGTCTTCGCAGGCGTACATTTATTTCCGGCATACAAGTCTTCTTTTCTCGAGAAGAATGAACGGCCACGAAACACAAAGTTGCGCGGCGTCATCGGAGACTCTTCGTCAGACGGCCAAAAGCCGATTAATACGTGATTCCGCGATTCGCCGGCGACTCACGCTTCCCGTCCAAGTCAGCCGAATAGATAAAGCATAAGCCGGTAGTACTGGAGGTACTACTCGAAAAAATACTGGTTTATCGAAAGGAAGATCTTCAGAATGTGCCGATTACGTGACGATGACGTGTCTCGCGGCATACCCGGCCGAGCTCGGCCTCCGCGCAGAGCTCAAGCTCATCCATAATGCGGTATTCATAAGACTCCGCAGTGCGGGGAGACACATTTAGTTCGGCCGCGATTGCCTCTCTCGCGATAGGTCTCGCGTTCTACTTCGGCCGCATGCTACCGCTGGTGAACGATCACGTCTGCATGGCCGGAGCCAGATCGCGCAGCAAGTTTTTAGCCAGGCATCCAGCCTCGGCTTTCGAGGCAAGCTGTTGGTAATCGCGCTGGCGGGGCGTCAAGCGGATTAGGCCCAGTCTTTACGCGGTCACGGCACTAATGGAAAATATCAGGTCTGTCTTCCTTGCTCAAGAGCAAGTCCGGAAAGCATTGCACGGCCTCGCGCACAAGCTGTGAGCGCGTACGCACCCCGATCCTCTTGAACAGTTGCTGGATGCTGCTTTTGACCGAGCTGTTGGAAACCTCCAGCCGAGCGGAAATCTCTTTATTCGATAGACCCTGGTAGATGAGCCGAAGTACAGTTACTTGGCGATCGGTCAAGTGGAGGACCGCACCATTCTCTAGAGGCTCGGCATTCAGAACATTCAATTGGATCCACGTCTCACCGCAAGAAATGCAGCGAATAGCAGCGAGCATGGTCGAACCGTCCACGGCTGCTGGCAAAACGGCTTGGGCGGCTGAGTTCAACACATGTTTGGTCAGAGCGGGAGGAACACCGTCTATTAGGACCAATACGTGTGTCAACTCACAGAGATCCCTGAAGTCTTTGTATTGCTCCGTTAATCGTTCCTCGCTCACGCGAAATTCAAACACGACACTGTCCATGTGTGTAGCCGTGGCAATGGCCAATGCCTCGTCCAGTGATGAACAGTGGGCCGCAACTACGAGATCGGGTTGATTCCCGATCAAAGCAGCCAAAGCTTCTCGAACCAATACTCTCTTGCTGACGATCAGCACCTTACGAGCGGCGGGTGCCACATTCTCCAGTGTCCGGCCGCGCAGACTCGATAAGTAGCGCGGATTCGGCGTAAGCGGCCGCTCGAAAGTTCTATGCTGCGGTAGATGCGGCCTTTGCACTCGGGTTTTTCGGAGTAAGGCTTCTCCTAGCCATGTTTGCTTATCCTCCATATGCATTCGCTCCCCCCCCAATGATTGCGAAGCCACGTGCGGTTTGCCGGCCTCTCCTGTTTTGCACACCCCTTTTACTTAAAGGGTAATTTGCCTGTTCCAGGAGTACTACTGGGAAAAGTTCCAGGTCCTTATTCTCGTCCATCTTCGTCCTCTACGAAGTGACTACGCCGCAAATGTAGCTTTTGGCCGGGTATTAAACCACGGGCGGCGCACGCGTTGGAAGCAAAGCAGACCGGATGGTCTATCGCAGACGAAAGCCGGCCACTAAGAGTTCTTCGAAACTCCGGAAGGCAAGGGTTCCAGGGGAGGCATCGTGAGAAGAGTGGCGGACCGGCGTGACCTACTAGGTTCGATGCGCGGGATTGTGTGGTAATAACCCGCCGGCTAGAGCCGGGCACCTTGGCCGACCGACGAAATACGAGTGCATCGGGCATAAGGACTAGCAACAACACCTACTCCTTCCCGCTTGCCGGGGGATATACTAGGAGTTTATTGTGATTTGATTTCCGAAGCAAGTGGTTTTCTTTATTATTTGATATTTCGGGGGGAGTTGTTCTCGGTTTTGGCCAAAAGATAGGTCCGCTCCGCGATCGGCTTGGGTGTTGTACGTCTTCCGAAAAGTCCGCAGACCCCTTTCCTTAAAGTGTTCTTGAGCGTCTGGCGCTATTGACGCTATCGGATGTTTACGTGCCGACTTTGGCAACACTGAAGCGTGAATTCATCCAAAAGATAGGCGGGGATCCACCACATGTTCCATTGACGCTATGTTGGTGGTCCGCTTATGCTGCATCATGCTGCCACTTAGAGAGCCGAGAATGTCTAGACGCCCTTGGAGAAAGGATCGGTCTGCTCGAATGGCGACGTTCATCCGCTGGAACAGCATTTCGGTTGGGTTCCATGAGTTGTAGAGGCTCGCGGAACGGGCAGACCGCCAATAGTGAGCCCTTGGCAATGAAAGAGTCGCTCGCAAGCATGATGTGGGTCGAACATTCAAGTGTGGTTCTCGATTGCGGATGGGCGCGATCTGGAATTCGTCACGCTTCCGGGTATCGAATTCCTGAAGATGGCGGAAGCCGGACGACCACTACGGCAGTTGACGGAGGCGGCAAGCGCGCACTGGCAGATGCAAGTCTTGGAAGTGGTGCAAGGAGGAAGAATGAGTAGTCTTAGAGTGCTGGTGGCTGATGCTGAACAAGCTGTCCGCGATCATCTCACAGAGTTTCTTTCACGGCGTGGCTATGAGGTACAGTGTGCCGACTCGGGTTCCACCGTCCTTGCCCACGTTCGCGGCTCAGACCCTCCTTCCCTCGTCATCCTCGACGCCCTGCTGCCCGGAACCACCGGTCTGGATCTGCTGTCACAGATGATGAATAGCGATTGCACAGCCCGGATTATTATGCTCTCGGGTGCCGGGCATACTAACGTGGCCGTGCAGGCGATGAAGTTGGGCGCAGCAGATGTCCTGGAGAAGCCATTCGACGAGCACGAGCTCGAATCGGCGATCAGGCAAGTCCTGGCGTACCCGCCTCCGGGACCGTCCCTGTCGACGGAGAAGGAGCCGCACAATCCGATCGACTTCGTTTCCCCGAATCCTCGCGTCCGCCGGATTCTTGAATTAGCAGAGCGCATTGCCGACACTGACGTTCCGGTGCTGATTGAGGGTGAAACCGGGGTGGGCAAAGAAGTCTTGGCTCGATTTATTCATGCCCATTCGGAACGACGCCACCGGCCGCTAATCAAAGTCAACTGCGCGGCTATTCCAACCGACCTGTTGGAGTCGGAACTATTTGGATACGAGCGCGGGGCCTTCACTGGTGCGCTGCGGGACAAACCCGGAAAATTCGACCTCGCCAATCATGGCGCCCTTTTGCTCGATGAGATCTCAGAGATGCCCCTGCTGCTGCAAGCGAAATTACTGCACGTTCTACAGGACGGCGAATTCATGCGCTTGGGTGGTACCCGCGTAGTGCAGCCGGATGTGCGCATTCTGGCTGCTACCAACAGGAGGCTAGAAGAACTGATCGCGCGGGGAGAGTTTCGCCAGGATCTGTTCTACCGGCTCAACGTCATTCGGCTAGCGATTCCTCCCCTCCGTGAAAGGCTTGAGGATCTTTCGCCGTTGTGTGAGATCTTCCAAAGAAAATACTCCATTCATTATAGACGCCCGAGTCGCGAACTGCCTGAGAAGCTAAAGAGGGCCTTTGCCTGTTACGAGTGGCCGGGCAACATCCGTGAATTAGAGAATATGATCCGGCGATTCGTACTGTTGCCCGACGTAGAGTTGACGTTACCGGACCTCCACGTCGCGCGTGAGCTCAGCTCTCACTCCAATCGTGAACCGCCGCACTCACTTCGCGAGGTCGCTGCACAGGCTACTGAGCAGGCGGAAAAGGAGCTTGTAATGCGGACGCTGGAGCAAGTGAAATGGAACCGCAAGCAGGCGGCCAGGGAACTCCACATCTGCTACAAGTCGCTCCTGAATAAGTTACACCGCTGGAATATCCCCGGTCGCGCACCGGCACGGCCAGCGAGTTTTGCTGCGCAGGCGGGCGCCCGCTAACAAGGTATCGAAAGGGGGTATCGAAAACAAAGACTCCTCTGCGTCCATCGAAAATGGCGCTCTTGTGAAGAGTCTTCTGGGGTGGAGCGAGGGGTCTGTTCGCTCTTCCGCGGTCCGCTAAGCCTCGATGAGATGGGTACGGATGGCGTAACGGATCAGGTCGGAGCGGCTGTGAATTTCGAGTTTGCGCATAATGCTGCACTTGTGCGCGTCCACCGTTTTTACGCTGAGGGTGAGGTGTTCGGCCACCTCCTTCAATGATTTACCTTCGGCCAGCATGACCAACACTTCGCGTTCACGGTCACTGAGTAGATCGTAGGGTGTAGCGGCGGTGGCGTGCTTCACATGCTGGGTCACGAAACCCTTAAGAACTCTCGGGCTCATGTACTTCTCGCCCTTTCTCACGGCTTGAATCGCGTAGATCAACTGCAGCGGTGGCGTATCCTTCAACACATACCCGGACGCCCCGGCCGCCAAGCAGCGCGCCACCATATCGTCATCTTCGTAAATACTGAAAATCAAAACCTTGGTTTCCGGGCAGTACCTCTTAATGCGTTCTGTGGCGTCGAATCCCCGCAGCAACGGCATGCCAATATCCATCAGTACGACCTCCGGCCTGAGCCGGCGAGCCAGTTGGACGGCTTCCAGGCCATTGCCCGCCTCCCCGACGACATCAATGTCGGCCTGGCTCGACAGGATTTGTTTGACACCTTCGCGAAATACGGCGTGATCGTCGCAAACCAGAACAGTGGTCTTTTTCTTGGTCATCGCAATCACTTCCTTTCACTTGGCGACAACGGAAGATCAACTTCGATGCGAGTTCCGTGTTTGCCGCTCAGCATTCCCGCACGGACTGACTTGATGCGAAACCTGCCGCCCAGTACCTCGGCTCTCTCCCGCATGGAACTCAGTCCAAAAGAGCGCTGTGCCAAGACCGCTGCGGAATCGAATCCCACACCATCGTCTTCTATAACCATTATCAATCCGGAGTCCTTGCTTGTGACAGACACGCTGACTGTCGTCGCTTTCGAATGCTTCATCACATTTGATAACGCTCCTTGGAGCACTCGATACAGCCCGACCTCATACTCCAGAGGCATATGTTCAACAATGGGGTCCCCCGTGACCGTAACCTTGATCCGCGTCGCCGAGGAAAACTGGCGTGCGTAGAACTTCAACGCCGATAGAAGCCCGAGCTCATCCAAAACCGCCGGACCCAGATCCAACGTGATCCTGCGCACCGACTGGATCGTGTGACTCACCAGAGCCAAGGTTTCCTCCAGCTTCGGTTTCAAGGCGTGGAATTCCGGTTTTTCACCCTCCAGCACGAGCAGTTCCAGGTATAACTTGAGGAGCATCAGATCCGGTCCTACGTCGTCATGTAGATCGTGGGAGAGCCGACGCCGCTCGCGCTCGTAAACCTTGGTCACATACGCCGAGGCTTCATGCAGGTGCTGCTCGGCGTCTCTGAGATTCGAGGCGAGCGCCTGTGTGTTTTTGTCGGAATGCTGAATGTAGCCGTGAACCACGATGTTCACTAGCAGCGAATTAAGCCGGGCCAGCGCCAGTCCCAGCTGTGGCGGGGCCTTCCGCACGGCTAGGTTTTCGAGACAGATGTCCAGCAACTGATTGACGGGGCCCGTCAGTCGATCAATCTTGATCCCGCGCTGCGCCATTTCCTCGCCGAGCCGGATGCCCCAACGGCCCAGGCTTTGATACGAGGCGCGGCGCAGTTTCCTAGCCATGGACTCTAGATTGATGTTGGCGAGGACGGTCGTCTCCTCCGGAGAAAGTCTTAAGGCGCACATTTTCTGACGCCACACCTTGAAGATCGCAGTCGAGTGAGGGATGAGGTAATCCAGGGCCTGCACCGAGTTTGACCTCACTGCCGTGAATGCGCTGATTTGCAGGGGGTTCAATATGCAACGCCGGCAACTCCGGCAGCCTCCCAAAGGTTCTCAGCAAGACGGGGGCCAGATACGCCACGTCGGTCCCTGGCCGGCGAGATGGTCCTCGCAGTCCACAACCGAGATGCACGGTTCTACTCGTCGCGCCCTTTCACGGATTTGCTGTCGAGCTCATCGCCGCGTTCTAAGCTCCCGATGACCCTGCACAGCGTGGCTTCGCGGCGGAGATTCCAGCAATTGGGCCCCTCTCGTTGCTAGATAGAACGGGCAGACAGTCAGCGCGAAACCCTCTCGAGAGAGCGCACATGAAAGCGTCAAGCCGCGCGGGCAATCAACGGCGGAGAGTTGGTTTGCATTGCCGACCAGGCCCCGCCATGGAAAGGTCGTCGCGGAAGGGTTGAATGGCAAAGGCCTGAAAACATTCCTGCCCTTGGCACAGCGTCGTCGCCGGTAGGCCCGGAAGTCCCGGCAAGTTGACGTCCCGTTGTTCCCCGGCTATTTGTTTTGTCGCTTCCATCTTTCGCGAAGGCGAGATTGCGTCTCTCCAGATTGCAACGCTGGCCGGCGTGAAGGGAATTGTGGTCGCAGAAAAAGGAGCGCTACGCATCATGATTTGGATTGATCTATTGCAACGCTCCGTGCTTCTCGAGATCGCCGCGGATCGTATCAGCGTGCTGTCGGATGACTAAGGGGTCACATTCTTATCGCGATCGCTAATTCCGTTCGCTACCTTATGGCACCGGCCTTGATCGCGAGTGATCCGTCAGGGCTCACGCCTCGCTCGCTGCGAGTCATCGAGGCTCCAGCGAGCGGCTATGCGTGATGGGGCACCAAGCGAGTGTGAATTCCCGGACCCGTGGTGTCGAGTGCGAGTCGAGGTTCGCCCAGCAACTATGTCTCCGTGCTTTTGGAAATGCGCTGGCCACCAATGGCAGCGCGATCCCGTTCGTTCAGTCGCAGATATGCTGCTGGCGGTCCGGTGAAGGTGACGCACCCTAACAGAAGCGCTATTTCATGACCACCGCCGAGGCTGTCTCTCTGGTGCCGCAGGGAAAGCCGGGAGCCTGAATAGCACCGTGCGCTATCCCCATATAACACGCCGAACCTCACAATCATTCTACGTGGACACGGTTTACGATTGACGCCCATCCTGTAAGGGCAAGGCACTAAGTGGAAGCTGAATGCCCAAGAATAGTGGCAAGGCTTTTGCCTATGCCTGACGCAAGCGCCTAACGCATTGCATTCATGTCTCAACTCGCTAGTTCTCCATGTCCGACGGATTGGCACGTATCTTGCAGTCACAGATGGCAGGTAGTTGTCTGCGCCCTTGCATTGCGGCAAGTGCACGTAATGACTACGGACCATGAATGGGTGACAGTCCGTGTAAGCGAGATGCCGGAGGTATGCACGCGGCGGACAATCCAGATGGCTCTAAGTGAGTGGTCATAAACAGTGCGTCCAATGAATGAGTCTCCTCTTCTGCAACGGTGGTACGCTCTGTACGTCCGGTCGCGTCATGAGAAGAGTGTATCCGCGCAATTAGAGACCAAGGACTACGAGGTCTTTCTCCCGCTCTATCGAGTCAGGCATCGATGGGCGGACCGCTGGAAGACGGTGTCCCTGCCCCTGTTCCCTGGTTACGTGTTTTGCCGCTTTGATGCCGCTACTCGATCGCCCGTTCTAGGAACCTCAGGTGTTATCGACGTCATTCGGATGGGAGGCGAGCCCGCGCCGGTCGAAACCAGCGAGATCGAAGCAGTTCGATTAGCTGTAAATTCCCCCTTGTCTGTCGAACCCCACGCGAGCCTGGTGAGAGGACAGCGTATCACAGTGAGGGGCGGCCCATTGAAAGGTCTTGCGGGCACGCTGCTCGATGTTCGTAAGACCATCCGCCTGGCGATCTCCGTGGAGCTGTTATGCCGGTCAGTTGTCGTCGAAATTGAACGCGACTGGGTCGCGCCGTACGAACCCGCCGGGCTCAGCACCAGGGATTGGCACGCCGCCGGTTTAAATATTGTGGAACGAATGCATCCCAGGTAAGGAGTGTTATTCCGCCCGGGCCGCCCTTCAGGCTGGAGTAGCGGGGTGAAGGCCAATAGGTTAACGTAAATGTCCTCTTTGGCATTGTGCTTCACCTTGACGGAAATCCGTAGTATCAGCGAAGCCAAGCCGTTTGCCGGCGAAACAAGAGCGTGCCCCTAGCTCAACCAGCTTTATGGTGAAGTGCCGAAGGTTAACGTTGGGGCACCAGTCGACTCTAGTTTTCAGATCGAACGCGACAGCTGTAGGCAGGTAGGTTCGCAATGTTTAGATCGCAGTTAGCTCAGACCCTCAGTGCCAGCCCCCGAGTTACAACTATTGTTTCTCGGCGGAGCGCATCCATTGGCGCCATCATCCTGTTGGCACTCGGACTCGCTTCCGCCGCCCAGCAGCCGCCCGAGTCTTTGGCCGCTGCAGAGCTAAGGAGCGCAGAAGGGCGAGCACCGGCAGAACCGGCCCCTGTGACTGACCCGGGATACATCTTAGGTCCCGGCGATCAAATCAGCGTGCGTGCTGCAAACATGGAGGAGATCAACGACAAACTAATTCCGATCGACTTGAGCGGATCCATCCGTCTTCCGTTGATCGGTCGCTTCCAAGTGTCCGGTATGACCGTGGCTGAGGTGGAGGGTGATTTGACGCGTCGACTCGGCACGTATATGCGGCACCCTGATGTCACGGTTTCGGTCGCCGAATTCCGGAGCCAGCCGGTTTCTGTTATCGGTGCCGTAAAAACTCCCGGAGTCCAACAAGTACAGGGTCGCAAGACGCTCGTTGAAGTGTTATCGCTGGCGGGAGGCCCGGATATCGCAGCTGCTGGAGCTACTTTGAATATCACACGTCGGCTCGAATGGGGCCGGATCCCGCTCCCGCATGCCGCCGACGACCCTACAGGTCAATTCAGTATCGCTGAGGTAAGCGTGAAGTCACTCCTTGCGGCCACCAATCCGGAAGAAAACATCCTGGTCAAGCCCTACGACGTCATCTCTATTCCGCGGGCCGACTTGGTATATGTGATGGGTCAGGTTACGAAGGTGGGGGCCTTTGCCCTGAACGACACCGCCGGGGTGACAGTTTTACAGGCAGTTTCCCTCGCCGGCGGTTTCGACCGGACGGCCAAGCCCCAAGATGCCAAGATCTTGCGACGCGTCCCCGGCTCTTCGTCTAGAACAGAACTCGCGGTGAATCTGAAGAAGGTCCTCAACGGGGAGGTCCCCGACATCCAGATGCAACCGGAAGATATCTTATTTGTTCCCAATAACATTCCAAAGAATGCGGGCATGCGGGCTATAGAGGCTGTCATACAGGCTGGCACGATCGCCGTCTGGCGGATTCCATAACTCAACTCTTATGCCTAAAGTATCTAAAACGCCGATAAACTCTGGCCTAACAAAGCAGCAGCGCCTGGCTCTCCGCGATGGAGGCATCCCGCAGCTTGGGTTGCCCCGCCCCTCGTACACGGATGCGATCTGCGACGGCAATACCGATGGGAATTTCGACGGCCTGGCTGAATATTGGCAGATTCTCGGCCGGCGCAAGGTTACCCTCCTATTAACCACGGTGATTGGGATGATAATCGGTCTGCTCTTCGCTCGGGTGCACTCTCCCTCATACCGAGCCAGGACTTTAATCGAGGTAGAAGATCTCAACGAAGACTTCCTAAACATGCGGAGCGTGAATCCCACTGCGTCCCAGGAACGCTTTCAGTCACCAGATGTTTTGATTCGGACCCAAGCGCTGATCATGCAAAGCAGACCGGTATTGGAGCGAGCCCTTGGCAGGCTGGATCTCGAGGCGAGAGTACTCGCCAGGAAACCCCGCAGCCCACTCCTCTCGTGGATAAAAAACCCTGCCCCTGCGCGGGAGAATCTGGTCCCGCGGCAGGAACAAGCTCTAAACGCCGTTGCTGCCGGACTGCAAGTTCAGCCTCAGCCCAGTTCGCAAATACTCGAAGTAAGATTCGACTCGGCGGATCCGCAATTGTCGGCCGATTTGGTCAATTCAATCGCCTGGAGTTTCACCGAGCTGGGCCTTGAACGGCGCCGGCAGGCTTCCCAGACTACCAGCAATTGGCTGAATCAACGCTTGGCGGAGGTCAAAACCAAGCTGGAGTCCACCGAAGACGCGCTGCAGAAATATGCCCGTGGCTCGGATTTGATTTTCATAACGGACAAAGACAACACCGCGGAGGAGCGCCTCCGACAATTGCAACTGGACCTCCTCAAAGCACAGGAATATCTCTTCGCAAAGCAATCCGTAAACGAACTGGTCGCTACAGTGCCCCCTGAATCATTGCCGGAGGTGCTTGACGATGCGACCCTCAAAGAGTATCAGATCCAATTGGTCACGCTGCGGCGTCAATTGGCCGACCTAAGGTCTTCCTTCACAGACGAACATCCGAAAGTGGCAAACGTGAAGGCGCAGATCGCCGCGATGGAAACCGCGTTAGAGAACAGACGCGGCGATATCGTCAGCCGCATCCGCAACGAATACACGGCGGCTTCGCGGAACGAAAAACTACTGAGTGCGAATTACGCGGCCCAAACTGGGGTTGTGTCGGCAGAGGCCTCCAGGATCGCTCATTACTCTGTCCTCAAACGCGAGGTTGATACCAACCGTCAGCTATATGACTCGATGCTGCAGAGAGTCAGAGAAGCCGACCTGGCTTCCGCGATACCGGCGAGCGATACTCATGTTGTCGAGGCAGCTGCTCCGCCAAGAATCCCTTACAAATCCAATGTCGTCTTTGACGCACTGTTGGGATCGCTTTCAGGAATGATCACGGGCGCCGTGCTCATCATTAGGCGCGCGCGTTCCTATTGCGGGATACAGAATCCCGGCCAGATGGCCATCGAACTTCAAGTGCCGGAGCTTGGTCTTATACCTGCCACCAGCACACAGCGCTCCCGGGTTGCAGGCTTCCTTGGCAGGAATGAGACACAGGACCAGTTAGAACTTACAACGTGGCAACATTGGCCATCGGTGACCTCCGAGTCTTTTCGATTCGCCTTAACCTCGATTCTCTTGTCGGAGAAAAATGGAGCCAAACCACGAGTACTCGCGATCTCCAGTGCGAACTCGGGAGAAGGTAAGACCACCGTGATCAGTAATCTCGGCATCGCTTTTGCCCGGATCAACCGGCGTGTCCTTTTGATCGATGGTGACATGCGGAACCCTCGCCTGCATCAGATCTTTGACGTGAACAATGAAGTTGGCCTCAGCAATATCCTGGCAGGCAACGCATCGCTTGCCGTCCAGGCAACGAAGATCCCTAACCTATTCGTCCTTCCCAGCGGCAGAGGTGCAGATGAACATCTGATCGTTACTGGCCAATTGCGCCAACTAATCCGACGTCTGCGGAAAGAATTCGATATGGTTCTGCTCGACACGCCACCGCTACTGCAGGTATCCGATGCCCGGCTGATCAGCCATCTGGCGGATGCAGTCGTTCTCGTGGTTGCCCAGCACACCCACCGCACTGCAATTCGTCTGGCGCAACAGCGTCTGGCCGAGGACGGTAGTTTCCTCCTCGGCACGATTCTGAACAACTGGAATCCGAAGACCGGATCCAATGGATACAGCCGGTATTACAGCGACAGCTACAAGCATTACTACTGGAAAAACGAGGTGGGTTGAGGTGGCTATCGCGGCTCTCGCCCGGTTTAGCCAACCTCATCCCCAGCGGTACGCAGGTTACGAATGTCTCGCCGTTCTCCGAGTGATTGGCCGTGGATCGCTGTAAACCTTTGCCAGTCGTTTTCTTTGCGCCGGACGACACTCCCAGCTTAGAAGCGCTGGCATCCATGGGAGGCTGACATATGCGTCACGAACACGCGATCGAACGATACATCGACGAAGGGTTACCGCCGCACGCAGTGCAGGCTTCCATGAATCCACGCCCCCCCAGAAGGGCCCTGATCTCCGGCGTCACCGGCCAGGATGGCTCCTATCTCACCGAGCTTTTGATCTCAAAGGGCTACGAAGTGCACGGCATCATCCGCCGCACGTCCACATTCAACACTGACAGGCTTGAGCACATCTACTCCGATCCTCACGAGTTCGCTGGCCCGTTATTCCTACACTATGGCGATCTCGCCAATGCGTCGCGGCTGCGATACTTGTTCGAGCAGATCCAGCCTGATGAGATCTACAATTTGGCCGCGCAGTCCCACGTACGTGTGAGTTTCGACCAAGCCGAATACACTGCCGATGTCGTCGCCACAGGAGCGTTACGCTTGCTTGAGGCCTTCCGTGACTACGCGCTCGTCCACGGAGGCCACCCGCGATTTTATCAAGCCGGCTCTTCGGAAATGTTCGGCGCTTCCCGCCCTCCCCAGAATGAACACACACCGTTTTATCCGCGCAGCCCGTACGGCGTCAGCAAGCTCGCGGCGCATTGGTACGCCATCAACCAGCGGGAGGCATACGGCTTGTTTATCTCGAACGGCATTCTCTTCAATCACGAATCGCCGCGGCGTGGCGAGACGTTTGTGACACGCAAGATCACCCGCGCCCTCGGCCGCATCAAGCTGGGCTTGCAGGACAAGTTATACCTCGGAAATCTGGATGCCCGGCGTGATTGGGGCCACGCCGCTGATTACGTCCGTGCCATGTGGATGGTCCTAAGACACGATTCCGCCGATGATTTCGTCATCGCTACCGGTTGCAGCCACTCGGTGCGTGAATTCTTGGAACTGGCTGCCGCTTACGCCGGGGTGGATTGGCGCACCTGCGTCGAGGAAGACCCGCGCTACTTCCGCCCCACTGAAGTGGATGCCCTCGAAGGTGATTCCAGCAAAGCGCGACGCGTCTTGGGCTGGCAGCCCGAAATCAGTTTTGAGAACGTGGTGCAGTCCATGGTAGAGCACGATCTCGAGCTCGCTCGTCAAGAGCAGACTCTACTCCGCGCAGGCCATAAGGTAGTGCATCGCAGAGCGATGTACGCATGAGCCGCCTCTGTAGTCGGATGACGCCGGTCAGCCGCATTTTTGTGGCCGGCCACCGCGGCTTGGTCGGCTCCGCAGTGCGGCGCGAGTTGGAGCGGTTGGGTTATCGCAATCTGCTACTCGAAACCCGGAACAATCTCGACCTTCGCGATCAAGGTGGCGTCTCGCGGTTCTTTGCGCGGCAGCTACCGGAGTTCGTGTTCGTTTGCGCTGCGAAAGTCGGGGGAATCCAGGCCAACGCCACGCATCCCGCAGAGTTCCTCTACGACAATCTCGCCATCGAGATCAATCTGATCCACGCCGCTTGGCGACACGGCGCGCAAAAGCTGTTGTTCCTCGGATCCTCCTGCATCTACCCGAAGCTCGCCCCGCAACCGATCAAGGAGGAGTACCTTCTGACAGGGCCGCTGGAACCCACGAACGAAGCCTACGCAATCGCCAAGATCGCTGGCATGAAAATGGCGGCCGCCTACCGGGCGGAGTACGGGTTTTCGGCCATCAGTCTGATGCCGACCAATTTGTACGGACCGGGCGACAACTTCGACCTGGAAACGTCACACGTCCTGCCGGCCCTGATACGCCGGCTCCACGAAGCCAAGATCTCGAAGGCGCCCTCCGTAACCCTTTGGGGCACCGGCGTGCCGCGCCGCGAGTTTCTCCACGTGGATGATCTCGCTTCCGCGGCCTGCTGGGCCATGGAGACTTACGACGCGGCCGAACATCTGAATGTGGGCACTGGCGAAGACCTCACCATCGCGGAGCTTGCGCAGAAGGTCGCCCAGGTGGTGGGATACACCGGACAGATCCGCTTCGATCCCGCGCGGCCCGACGGCACGCCGCGCAAGCTCCTAGATGTGTCCCACATCCACTCGCTCGGCTGGCGAGCCAGGATACCGCTCGAAGAGGGCATTCGCTCTACCTACGACTGGCTCTGCACGCATGCCGCGGCAGCAGTTTGATCAGGTCTGACCGAAACTCTCATCGAGATCCAAGGTGATTTCCGTGGAGATCTTGCAGCGGTTTGTCCTGGCGGAGTCGACCGCAAATGGCAGGTCCCAAGCGTCTTCGGATTCGAAATATTCCGTCATGTTTCTCAGAGAAACGCCACAGACGTCCTCACGCGAGTCAGCGTGGTGATTGTTGGGGCCATAGAGCCTCAAGGAGAATTGCGTGAGTCATCTGGGTTCCTACGTCGTCAAAACCGTCAATGGATGCCTGCGGAGCACCTTAGGGGTGGAAGTCAAGCGGCCGCAAATGCAGGCCCAGAGGCGAGGAGGGTGGCTGCGGTCCCTCGGTGTGCGTTCGGTGATCGACGTTGGTGCGAACACCGGTCAATTCGCCACGTATGTCGCGACGCTGTTGCCCGGCGCGACGATCTACTCTTTCGAGCCCCTTCCGGAGTGCGTTGCCCAACTCGAGCTGCTCAAACGAAAGGGGTACAAACTCCGGGTGTTCCCGTATGCATGCGGCGCATCGTCCTCAGTTGGCCAGTTTCATCGCTCCGAATTCAGCGCCAGCTCATCGCTTCTGCCCATGGCCAGGCGTCACAAGGAGCTATTCCCGTTCACCGCCAACGGAACGATCATACAAACGCAAGTGAGGCGTTTAGATGATCTTGTGAGGAGCGAGGATGTCCCGGCTCCATTGCTTGTCAAACTGGACGTCCAGGGCTTCGAAGATCGCGTGATTCACGGGGGGAGGGCCACCCTTGCCCGGGCCGTCGTGGTTCTCACGGAGATTAATTTTGAGCCGCTCTACGAGCAGCAAGCCGATTTCGAATCGACATACCGGCTCCTGATGGAGTGTGGATTCGAATTCCGCGGGATGTGGGAACAGTATTTAAATACCAAGACCGGATGTCCTGTCTCCGGCGACGCGCTCTTCACCCGCCGCGGACTCGACAGACGCGAGGGGATAAAGTCAGCCCCATAATCAGCATTGCTCGGGCGATTCCATAGTTGGCCCACGCGTAGTTTGGTTGTCCGACGTCAGGCTGCTCGGCCATCACGAGGGTGCCGTCATCCTGGTGGTGGCAGCCAGAGCTGGAGTCCGTTCTTCAGGCTCAGCAACGCATGGCCGAGGATGGTACCCACCTGCTCGGCACGATCCTGAACAATTGGGAAGACCAGCCACCAGTCCTATACGAATACATCACCTACGCCGGAAACCGGCTTCCTAAGGATGACTTTGAGTTAATGCACGATCATTACAGGAGCAGGCTGACGCACAGCATGGTGACAAGCGGGGCGTCCGCCGCACTGGGTGGCGGATTCGCGATGCTTTCGTACCCGGTTTATTTGCACTTTCTCGGTTACACCGAGTATGGACTATGGGTGATTGTCAGCACCTTCATCACCCTGTGCCAACTCGGCAGCCTAGGGATTGGCCCCGCAGTGGCAAAGCTGATTGCGGAGGAGCTGGGCCGGAACAGCCGCGAAGGCGCTCAGAGTTATGTGGAGCTGGCTATCTCCGCGGTGATGATCCTGGGCGCCGCCACGGTACTTCTCCTGCTCCTGCTGCGAGCGTTTCTTTTGCGACAAGTGGGCCTAACTCTGGGCATAGCGCAAATCCCGGACGCGCTTATCCCGTTGGTGGTAATTCTCTCCTTCTATTCTTTTCTGACTGACGTTTTCAATGCGGTACTGACGGGGCTGGGCCGCATGGACATCACTGCCATGATCCAAACGGCCGCGCAGGCGACTGCGCTCGGATGCTCATTCTTGCTTTTGAGACTCGGCCACGGGGTGCTCTCGCTCGCGGTAGGCACTCTGGCTTCGCTGGTTCTGATGCACGTCTTGGTCTCCATTTTTACATGGCGCGTCGGGGCGCTCAGATTGAAACCAGCAGTGCGCCTGGATTGGAAGAAGGGGGGCAAGCTTTTACGCCTTAGTTCGACGGTATTTGCGGCCGGCATTGCGGCGACGCTTTTCATCCCGTTCAACAAGCTGCTTCTATCCAGGTACGTGGGTCTCGCGGCAGTTCCCGTTTATGAGATGGCGTTCGTCAGCAGTATGCGCCTGCGTGGGCTCTTTGAGATGGCGACGAAGCCCATCATGCCGATGTTGAGCCACGCTGTCTCGCGTGGCGGCAGCAGCGTGGAGTCAGCTCTCGATCACGCTAGAAGACTGGTTCAGCGCTTGATCCTGACCGCGCTGGCGACCTTCGGGGTCGTCTTCCTGTTCGCGAATCCCATTCTGCGATTATGGCTACGGCAATCTCTGGACCCGGCGATGCCTCTAGCGCTCCGTGTGATGCTGGTTGGCGCATTCTTGAGTCTCCTGGGCGTGCCCGCGTATTATGCTCTTTTGGGTTTAGGCAGAGCAGTCGCTTTATTCTGGTCGCACGTGGTCCAGTCTGGGACTAACGTGGGAGTACTTACGCTGGCCCTGTTCCTGGGATATCCGCTCTCATTGACAACCCTGCTCGTAGCTAGCGCGATCGCGATGGGAGCCACGACATGCTTCCTGGCGGCGCGATATCTGGCGGCCGTGAAGGCCCTGGCGATCCCGGGCGATATCTTCATTCCGACGCTTCGTGCGTCACGGCCGCTTGAAACCATCTCACGCCCTGCGGAGATTGTAGCGGACGACCGGGCAACGCTCTAGGAATTCACTAGGACCGCCAAGCGGATGGCGCCGCCAAGTAATTTTCATGCCGGGAATAAACGTATTATTGGTGAGCCTCGCCTGTATAGTGGCTTTCCTAAGACCAGTGTGGGGCTTTGGCATCATTCTGTTGACCACATCGACCCTTTTCCATCTGGACCAATACCTGACCGTGCCGCTTCCGCTCGGGTTCATTGAACCTATGGAAGCTCTGTTGGTCAGTATGATGGCGGCGATTTGGCTAAAGGGATGGTTGGCGCCTCAAGCGCGGACAACGGCGGCGCCGACGGGCGTCGCGAGGGGAATTCCCGACGCTGACATGTGGCTTGCCATTGGGCCCTATTGCTTATGGCAAACCCTCTGCATCGTGTTCACGTTAAGCCACTGGAGCGGCACCGAGCACTTCCGGCTGGCGGTTAGATTCCTCATCTCGGCGATTCTCCCGTGGACGAGTCTCTACATCCTGCGGAGGCTTCCCACCATCGCCGGCCATAAGGTGTTCCAGACGGCGTTCTATCTGACGTTGCTGACCGCGGTTGTTCACATTACTCTTCAGTTGACCGATTTCCGGGCGGCAATGCAGGCGGCGTATTGGTGGATCCCCGAGAACACCGAGTACAATTTCGCCTACGTCCAGCAGTGGATAAACCAGGAAGCGTTCGTGAGGGGGTTACCTCAGGGGATTCTACTCATTCTCTTCTTTGCGGTGCTGAAAGCTTCGGCGTTTATCCTGGAGCGCAACCAGAGAACGATACGGAGCCTGTCGGTGGCAGTCATCTTGTTTTCGGCGCTGTTCATCACGGTTACTCGTAGCCTTATGGCGTGTCTTGCTGCCGGCCTCCTCATCCTGCTTGGTTTGGCGGCCTTCACAGTTCGCCTTCGTATGAGTCACATTATTCGAATCACCGGCCTCTTGGCCGTATTTGTGGGCGCTGCACTGCTCTATAACGGCTTGAGGCCGGGCTTTTTCGATTTTTGGTCGGCACGGATGGTGAGGCTGTCAGGGGTGGATTCGGACATATTCTCCGAGGACAACGAGGCCAGAGGACGCGACAATCTCGCGGCCATGGCAGCCATCGCCGACAACCCCGTCTTCGGTTTAGGCACGCCGAGATATCCCGATGAGTACTCTCTTCGGTCTGGACCACCAACGGATACGCATCCCCTGCTGGAGATCGGCTTGGTGGGCGGCATTCCGGCCATATTGCTCATTCTCTCGCTCCAAGTATGTCTCTTTCTGCCCGCCCTCAGGAAGGCTTCACGTAACGCCAGTGCCGCACGAGAGCTGGTTCCCTTCGTCGCGATCTTAATGATGAGCGCCTTTGCCGTCAATATGATTGGCGGGGGTGGAACAATCATAGGCCCGCCGATCCTGTTCGTGACGATCTTTGCCAGCGAGATGTGGTATCAAAATTCCCGAATCCAAGTCGTAGAGGTCTATCGTATACGAAAGGAGAAAAATGGCACAGCCCGATACGCCACTCATTTCCGTCCTGACGCCATCGTACAACCAGGGGCGATATATCGAACAGACCATCACATCAGTACTCCAGCAGGAGTACCCAAGCGTTGAACACATTGTGATCGATGGCGGCTCCACCGACTCGACGATTTCCATCCTGGAGCGGTATCCCCATCTGAAGTGGGTTTCGGAACCGGACCGGGGACAGGCAGACGCATTGAATAAGGGTCTTCGCATGGCTACGGGCGATGTGGTGGGTTGGGTCAACTCGGACGATTTTTACGCCCCTGGAGCGTTCGCGCACGTTCGCGACGTATTCCGAGACGAAAGCGTGGGATGGGCGATCGGTGACGTGGCAAATTTTTACAACGGAAGCGGGATTGAGTCCTACTCTCACAGTGCGACAGTGACCTACCACTCGCTCCTTCAGAATCCCGACATCCTGCGTCAGCAGGCAGCCTTCTTTCGCGCAGGGCTCTTACGGACAGCCGGTGCGTGGGATGCGTCTCTCCAGATGGTGATGGATTTGGATTTGTGGCTCCGTCTGGCTCGGATTACCGCGCCCCGGATGATGCAGGAAAAGATGGCGTATTGGCGTATACATCCCGAGCAGAAATCAGGCTCGAAAATGAACAAGCTGCAAAGCGGAGAAATAGATCGAGTCCTGCGTCAGCACGGTGTCTCGCCGGCCCATCGTCATCGGCAACTCGGCAAGAAGCGCTGGTGGCGGCTGAAGAGCACGGTCAAACAGTGCTTGGTCAGCATGGGGATCCTTGACGTTGACTTCAAGAATGGGGAGTGCTCGCCATGAAGATTGTCCACCTAATGTGGACCTTCGGTGTCGGTGGCGCGGAGGAAATGCTGGCAGACATCGTCAATGAACAGTGCCGGACCGAGCAAGTCTGGATCATTATTCTGAACGACGAAGTCGACGATTTCACGCGCACGTCCGTGGACCCCTCCGTGAAGGTGTGGTGTCTGCGAAGGAAACCAGGGAGCCGGAGCATCTGGCCATTTGCGCGGCTGAATTGGCTGGTGCGGCGGATCCGTCCGGACATCATCCATGCGCACAGTTGCAGTCTTGTAAAACCACTCCTGGGCCGGCTTCCTGCGACCGTGCTGACCGTGCACGCGACGCGCGAGGCTGCCACATTTGACAGAAGTATCCGGCGGTTCACCAGAATATTCGCCATCTCGAAGGGTGTCGCCGATGATTGTATGAAGACAAAAGGGGTCCCGTCGAGAATCGTGATGAACGGAATCCGGTGCGGCGACGTTCGAATCAGACCGAGAGCACGCGATAGTTATTTTCGAATAGTTCAGATCGCGCGGCTGGCTCACCTTTGCAAAGGACAGGACGTTCTGCTCCGCGCCATCGCGCGAATCCGGGCTCAAGGCGCGAGCGAGCGCCTTTGGCTGGATCTTATCGGCGACGGAGAGTCGAGACCGTACCTGGAAAACATGGTGCGTGACCTGGGACTGGAGAATATGGTTACCTTGCGCGGCAACATCCCGCGCGCACAACTCTACGATGAGTTGTGCGGTTACGACCTTCTCGTGCAGCCATCGCGTTTCGAGGGGTTTGGCTTGGCCGTGGTGGAGGCGATGGTCGCGCGAGTCCTGGTTCTGGTCTCCGATGTGGAAGGCCCCCGGGAAATTATAGAGGGCGGACGGTTTGGATTGCTGTTCCGCCCGGAGGAAGACGCCGAGTGCGCCCGGCAGATCCAGTACATTTTAGAAACGAAGGACAGCGCGGCCATGATGGAACTCAAATCGGCCGCGAGGGAACACGCGCTTGAGAAATTTGACATCAAGCGGACAGCCAGCAGGTACCTTGAGGAATATAGGGAGATCCTCAAGATGAAAGGGGGAACGCGCCGTGGGTCGGATCCATATGTTCCTGCGAAACAGCTTCTGCGGGATACTGGCTCTCAGCGTGATTGCGTGCGGCCGTCTCAAGCGCGCTAGGGAGAGAGCGCTGAGCGGAAACGTGGTCACCGCGATCTATTTTCACAACCCAAATAAGCGGCTGTTTGTCCGCTGTGTCAACTGGTTGATCCAGCACGGCTATACTTTCATTTCCGCGAACGATCTTCTGGAGTTCCTCCATCGCGGAGAGAAGCCTCCGCAAGGTGCCGTTTGGTTATCTTTCGACGACGGGTTCAAGGAATTTCGCGACCTGCTCCCCGTGATCCGCCAACACAAGATACCGGTCACTTTGTTCATTCCTTCGGGTATTATTGCGGGGGATGGGTTGTTTCCCTGGCTGCGAGCCGAGTCCGGCGATCACGACACGCGCCACGCTTTGACCGTCGCGGACCTGAAGGCGGTCGCGTGCTACCCGGAAGTGACCATTGGTGCGCACACGGTCAACCATGCTGTAACATCCAGTCTCGACCCTGAGATGGCGTGCATCGAATTCGAGGTGAGCAAGCGTGTCCTGGAGTCGTGGACCGGCGCGGAGGTCAAATGTTTTGCCTATCCGGAGGGGCTGTTCGATGGCAGCGAGAAGACATTTCTGACCAAGTTCGATTATCATCTGGCCGCCACCACTCAGAACGCTCTGATTACAGATAAGACGGATCCCTATCTGGTGCCCAGATTCAGCGTCGCCGATGAGATTTGGTTCCCGGAGGCGATGTGCAATATGGTGGGTATTTGGCGGCCTGCTATCGATCCGGTGATCCGTTTTATGCGGCGGCTCCGTCCTAAATTCAGTACGCCGCGGAAGGCTCTAGAAATTCAAATCATCCCCAAAAACCGGCAATCGGCCTGAGCTCCCTTCCAGTCGTCCAAGCTAACCGTGCTTTGCAGGTTCCCATGGTCGGAGCGGCGGCCACCACGGGTAAATTCTACGCGCCGCACGCTGTGCGTAAGCAGATGCGTAGGATCAGGAGTGCTGAAAGACGTCGACGTGATGACATTGACACGCGGGAGAAACGGGCCAGCGGCCGAGCTGGAAGAAAGGCCGTCAGCGCAACTTGTAAAGGTTCGCGAGGCGATCTTTGAGGATTACGCCAAAATCGCTGCCCTTCAAATTCGATACGGTCTTGCCGCAAGATCCTTCGACGATTGGAGCGCGTTTTGGAACGACAATCCTGCTTTCAGGGAAAAGACCGGCCACTGGCCGATGGGCTGGGTACTCGAAACGCAGAGCAGGGAAATCGTGGGCTCGCTCATCAATCTTCCTTTGACTTATGACTTTCAAGGTCGCCGGCTCTGCGCGGCTTCCGGTTGCTCCTGGGTCGTGGATGCGCGGTACCGGTGCCACTCGCTCTCGTTAATGTTGCGCTTTCTGAAACAAAAGGACGTCCAGTTGTTCATCTCGGCAACGGTAGGGCCTAACGCGGAGCCGGCTCTTAAGCTGCTCCGCTTCTCAAGACTCCCTGTCGGGAACTGGCAACAAAGTGCATTTTGGATCACCAACTACCGGGGTTTTTCACGAAGCGTGTTGACAAGCAAGTCGGTCGCTTTCGCTCCGGCAATCAGCTATCCGCTTTCGGCCGCATTATTGTGCCGCGACAAGTTCAAGTTCGCAAATCGGATAAAGGGCTCGCCCATTCACATCGAACTATGCTCCGGCTTCGATAACCGCTTCGATGAGTTTTGGGAGGAGCTGAGCTGCCAGAACCCAAAAGTCCTACTTGGCGTGAGGACGCGGGAGACGCTTATGTGGCATTTCCGGGATGCCTTAATTCAACAGAACGCCTGGATCCTGACCGCGTCAACTGGCTCCCGTCTTGTAGCTTACGCCGTTTTCGACAGGCAAGATAAGCCCTCTTTTGGACTAAGGCGAATTCGGCTTGTTGATTTTCAGGCCATCGACGGCTGCCAGGACGCACTTCGGTCCGTCCTCTTGCGAATGTTGCACAAGTGCCGCACGGAACGCATTCATGTTCTGGAAGTCCTGGGCTCCTGGCTAGAGCGGCCGGAGTTTCCGCACGTTGTGCCGCCACATCATCGCCTGCTGGCTTCCTGGACGCATTACTACAAAGCGAACGATCCCGATTTGCATGAAGTGTTAAAAGATCCTGCGGTATGGGCTCCTTCGTCGTTCGATGGCGACGCAAGCCTGAGCGGCGGCTTGGCACTGGAGTAGCTGGCGTGTGGGATGAGCTCACTTCGCCGTTGGTAGCGGAGCACCTATGAAAACAATCGAACAGTTGGACGAACCAGTCGAGCGTGGAGACGTGTGCGGCATACCGATGGTTTCCTGTGGCATCGAACCGGTCCTGCGGGAAATGGATCAGAACGTTCGCATGGCGCGCAAGCCCCAGTGGATTTCGATTACCGGCACAGAGGCGATGTATTACGCTTTACATCAGAAGGAACATCTCCATTACATCCGGAATGCTAGTTTTTCGCTATGCGACAGTATTGGCGTGGTCGTGGCGGGAATGCTGAAGGGGTGGAGGATTCTTCGCGTGCCCGGCCCTGTGTTTATGCTCAAGTGCTGTGAGTTCGGGGTGGAAAGGGGCTGGCGGCATTTCTTCTATGGAGGAAAACAAGGCGTCGCGGGAATGCTGCGGGACAAATTGACCATGCAGTTTCCGGGACTGATCACGGCCGGTGTGTACTCACCGCCATTCCGTGCGCTCACAGAAGAAGAGGAGGCGGAGATCGTTGAGCGAATCAACGCGACACAACCGGACATCGTGTGGGTGGGATTGGGACTGCCGAAGCAGGAGCGTTGGATCGCCCGGCACATAACCACTGTAAAGGCGCCCTGGATGATCGGAGTTGGGGCTGCATTCGACTTTCATGCGGGCACGGCGAAATGGGCGCCTCCGTTGATCCGGCGGATGGCGCTGGAGTGGTTATATCGTCTGGCCCACGAGCCACGGATGTTCAAGAGGGATTTAAGGTGCCTCGCTTTCCTGCTACACGCAGCCGCGAAACGAGGACGCGCTTGAGTGGCGTTTGGAGTGGCAGGAGGGGCGCCCGTAGCGCCCCTCCTACATCGCTACTTGTGGCTCACCCAGATGCTGAACGTTGCCGAACTGGTTCCGGCCGCGTTCTTTGCCTGGACGGTGAAGGAATGCGTCCCAGTGGAACTGGGCGTGCCGCTGATCACGCCGGTGGAAGAGAGCGAAAGGCCCGGCGGCAGCGAACCACTGGTGACGGACCACTCGATCGGGGCTGTGCCCGACGCGGTCAGAGTATCAGAATACGCCGTTCGAACATGCGCTGACGGCAGCGAGGTAGTTGTTATTGTTGGAGGCGTGGCTGCAGAAGGCAGCGCCGAGCTACAAGAGAGACTGGCATTCGCCCAGTCGGCATGATCGTAGTCGATTCCGTCCCCGCCATTGCCCACGATCAGCGTGAGCTGGCTATGGCCGTCCACTGATACATTGACATGTTGTGTAACGCTCGATCCGTTCAACACCGGGCTCTGAAACAGTCGCAGTCCATCGGCCAAGACTTGGAACGTTATCGTGCCGTTTGGGCCTACTTCGTCGTCCACCCCGATGTCGGACTGGAAGACACTGCAGCCGGCGATGTTATAGACGATCTGAGAGATCGCGTGCGTGCCAATTCCTTTTCTGTACGTTGTGCCGTTCAACGTGAGCACGTTGCCGCCGACACTGAGGTCCTTCTGAACAGAGCCCCAGCCAATAGTCGCAGAGGTCCAGTTCAAGTCACTGAGATAGTAATTGCTCAAGGAAGAAGCTGGATTTACGGTGAGATTGAAGGTTGCCGAACTGATTCCGGCCGTATTCTGCGCCTGGACGGCGAAGGAAAAGATGCCGGTGAAGCTGGGTGTGCCGCTGATTACGCCGGTAGAAGAGGCAAGCGACAGGCCAGGCGGCAGCGCGCCACCGCTAAGGCTCCAAGTGACTGGCGTGGTCCCCGAAGCGGTCAGGGTTTGGGAATAAACAACGCCGGCCGTTGCTGCCGGAAGCGACGTGGTTGCAATCGACACAGGCGTGGCCGGACTTGTAGAGCCGCCTCCCATCGCGTTCTTGACGGCGGTCAAGAGCGGATGCTTCGGCGTCTGATTCGCCGAATAATCCTGGTCCAGCGCCCAAAGGATCCAGCCTCCAAGATTATTGTTCTTTGTGTAGGTGATTTTATTCGAAATCGACTGCCCGTTGTCGAATGTGATCCAGCCGTTGCTGATCCCGATCCAGGGAGTAAGCGTAACACTGTCCCACGTTGGACTGGATATGTTATAGCTTGTCGACAGGCTGTTGTAGTTGATGTTAGAAAATGTCGGCGAGGTGGTTCCGTAAGTCTGGCGCGGGCCGGTGATCCCCCCTCCCGAGGAAACGTTGCCAAAAAACGGAATGCCCATCATGAGCTTATCCGCCGGTACGCCGGCCCCCTCAAAACGCTGCCTCGCCAGTTCCCACGACCAGCAGCAACCGTTACGATCATCATTAGTCGCGGAATTGAACCACGAATACGGGTTCCAGGTGCCTGTCAATTGATAGGTCATGACACTTACGCGGTCGAGGTACCCTGCCGCGGAACCCCAGTAGGTATAGTCGGTAACCGTGGCATCGACCGTCAAAAGCTTGGTCCCAAGCTTGGCACGAAGGGCCGACAGCAGCGTGGTGCAGTTAGTCTGGTTGAAGTTCGACTCCCAGTCTATATCCACACCATCAAAACCGTAGGTGTTGACCACGTTCATGATATTGCCCACGAACCCGGAAAGGTTGTTGGTGATGGCTCCGTTAAAGTCTCCTGGACCCGCCCATATATTGAGCAACACTTTGGCATTGTTAGCATGAGCGGCGCCGATCATGTTCGTGGCGTCGGCGGCGAAGTTTGAATCGCTGTAGGTCAGAGACCCGTTGGTTTGCGGCTCCACGCCGACAAACGAAATGTGGGTGAGCGCACCCCAGTCCAGATCAGCGATTGGATCAGGAGCCCAAGCCGTCCAATAACCCATGCTCCATTGCTGGGCAAACGCGGTCGGCGCACAGAACAACGCCAGAACCGCCATACTGTTTACCAGAAATCTCTTGCTCAATGTGAATTCCTTTCGTCTCAATGTGAATCCCCTTCGTGTCGGCCCATCAAGGAAGCATGGTGCGTTCGGGCCAGGAACGAGATTGAAGAAGGCGGCGATCAAGGTTTGAACGGCCACCGTTAGTTCGGGGGCTTTCGTAACCCGCGTGGGGAGGGTTGGCATGGAGTGCAGAAGAAATTTAGAGAGCGCGAAGCCAAAACAACACTGGCCCAAAAGAACCGATTAATCCCGTCCAACCCGGTACGCTTCTTTGCCGACATAGCGTAATAGTACATGCAGTACTTTGGATCCGGTATCCGGAAGCGGCCCTAAGGCCTTTGGCAAATCGCCCTAAGTAGATCGACGGTTCCCAACGCGGCTACGGGCAGCCAGTGCCGCATTTCTGATGCGCATTCTCCTGCTGCACAATTTCTACGGGTCCTCCGCGCCCAGCGGCGAGAATCGAGTGGTAATGGACGAACGCCAACTTTTGCGCTCCGCGGGACATGAGGTCGCGGAACATTTCGCATACAGCGACACCATCCGTGACCGTGGCTTGCTGCCAGTGATAGGCGCGGGCCTTTTCGTGCCATGGAACCCCTGGACGCGTAAAGAAGTTCGCGCATTGATTCGCAGGCTCGACCCCGACGTAATGCATGTCCATAACGTGTTCCCCTTGCTGTCTCCGTCGATTTTCGGCGCGGCGTCGGGAACGCGAACCGCTGTAGTGAATACGTTGCACAATTACCGCACTGTCTGCCCTGCCGCCGTCCCTCTCCGGAATGGCCTTGCCTGTACTGAGTGCATCGAGACCGGATCAGTGAAACCCGCTTTGCGGTATGGCTGTTACCGTAATTCCCACGCGGCTACGATTCCTCTTGCTGCCGGAGTCGCGCTTCACCGTGGTCTAGGGACTTACGTGCGCCACGTGGATGCGTTTATCGCCCTGACGCGATTTCAGAAATCGGTGCTGGTGCAGGGCGGGATCCCGGAGGCGCGCATCTTTGTAAAGCCGAACTGTCACCCGGAGGCGCCGCCCGGTATACCTTGGCAGGAGAGGGAGAATAAAGCGGTCTTCCTCGGCAGAATCAGTCCTGAGAAGGGACTCGATATCCTCCTCGATGCTTGGATTCGGTGGGGGGAGGATGCACCAAGGCTCGAGGTCATTGGCGGCGGCCATGAGCTGGAGCGACTGCGGAGATGCGTAGAATTCGCAAAACCCGGACGGGTAGTATTCCTTGGTCCGAAGCCTGTGGACGAAGCGCGCGCTTTACTGGCAAGAGCGAAACTTCTGATCGTACCTTCCACCTGGTTCGAGGGATTTCCACTGGTGTTATCTGAAGCCTTTGCCTTCGGGGTTCCGGTGGCAGCATCGCGATTCGAAACCTTCGAGGAATTGGTGGAAACTTGCGGGCTTGGACGTCTGTTTGCTCCGGGAAATCCGGAGGATCTGCGCGCCACCGTGTCCGCACTGTGGTCAGACCAAACCGCGTTGGCGCGAATGAGCCGCCTGGCCCAGCAGGAATCCCAAGCTAGATATGGCTCGCACCAAAACCTGGCGACGCTGCACGCGATTTATGAGCGCGCGGTGGAAAACAGAAGGGCACTACCGCACGTGGACGATCCGGAGTCTTGATTTACTCGCACAGCTGATAGACACGACGCTGCCGGACGGCTGTCTGAACGATAAGGATGATTCGCCATGGTCAAGCCATTCAACTTTAACTTCGTGTATCGCCGATGGCTCCTGGGCGCTAAGGTGAGCCTGATACTTGCGGTCTCCTCGCTGGTGTTCATTGCTCTTGCGCGGTTCACTTCCGGGTTCGAACCGCAGCAGGCGGCGCCTGTCCAGCAATGGAGTATGGGCTATTGGACGGCTTGGGCTCCGAACCCAATCTCCGACCTGGAGTGGGGTGGACTAACCCACGTCGCCTTGGTAGGCGTGGAACCGGAGACCTATGGCTCTTTGGCCTATAGCGATGCGAACTTCGCCGCGGACGCGTCCAGCATGATCGCTACGGCGCATGCTCACAATGTCAAAGTGCTGCTTGATGTCTGGGCTGGCCCGGGAGACTTCAATGGAGCCGTCACCAACAACCTTACCGGGTTCGTGGGCAATATCATGAGTTTAGTCAACAGCTACGGTTTCGACGGTGTGGACTTGGACTGGGAGTCCAAATTCAATCCGTCCAACAACACCCAATTGATATCGGCCCTCCGGGCACAACTCGGCACGCGTCTGCTGAATGAGTATGCCGACCCTAACAAGTATGCCTACTGGGGCACGGTGCAGCAGTATCTGGATCGCGTGAGCGTCGGAACCTATGATCTGGGCGGCACGTTCAACCGGTATTCATGGTTCAACTCTCCGCTGCATAGCTCAGACAATAGCGTGTGGTCCTGGGACCTGGTTAAAGGCCGCATGAACAGGGCCGGAGTGCCTGTGGGCAAGCTGAACATGGGCATTCCCTTCTTTGGCCAGATGGTCAGCGGTGGGTTCCCGGTCATTACGGGCCCGCGGCAGACATGGGGATCTGTGCTTCCAAGCATCGGCGAAATCAAGTACACGGACCTGGTTGTTGGTTACAACATCTCCACCCCCAATCGGGACAGCGTGGCGATGGTCCCCTGGATCGGTTACAGCAATGGATGGATTTCCTTTGACGATGCCACCTCCATTGCCGCCAAGGTCAGCTATGTTCAGAGCAACAATCTCGGCGGCTGGATCATCTGGGCCCTGGATCAGGACTACTTCCCCGATCAAACCCCCAAGCACCCGCTGCTCACAGCTATCAAGAACACAATGGCAGCGCCGGGCGGTCAATAGAGGCCCGAACGTCCGCCCTAATGAGGAGCACGCCCATAGGTTCCTTGAGAACCTCAGATCGATTACACACTATGTACACGCGCGTTCCAGACGTTTTGTTGATCGAAGGTTCTGATTTTGAGACGTTTCCGGCAGGAGGCCAACTGTCCATGGCCCGGGCGCTCATGAAACTTTTCGGAGACAGGCTTGGGCTTGTTGGGATGGATAGAGGCGAGGGGCCGGTAGGCCGCTGGACCCATAAGCACATTTTGGGTACTCGTTTCCGGTTTTTTCCAGCGGGCACAGCGGAGCCTTCGGGTAGGAAACCGCTTTTGCCAGCGCGCCTCACGTTCTACGCCGCGTTACGACGGTTCCGGAAGCAAATCCTTTCGCTGGGATGCAAGGCCGCTTTCATCCAGGCGCCCGAGGCATTGCTGGCCGTCCACAAATGGGACTGGGGTAGTCTGTGCTTTTGGTTCGCCGGCGTAGGGAACCCCTTGGAAGTTTCGCGGTACAGCTTCGCCCGGTCCCTGGCGGAACGCTTTGATAAATCTCTCTACTCGGCTCTGGATCGCGTGGCTGTTATTCTGGCGGCTGCCGATGAGGAAGCGATTCGTCAACTCGTGTCCAGAAGCAACGGACGCCTGGCTGGAGAAAGACTGATTCAGCTCCCGACGTGCGTGGATACCTCTGAGTTCCGTCTCCGGCCCATCGGCATCGCGCGTGCCGAGCTGGGCATTTCAAAAGACGACTTGGTGTTTGTCAGTAGCGGAAGAATCAGCCGATTTAAAGGCTGGGAACTCCTGCTGACCGCTTTCGAACGGTTTCTGCAGCGACACCCCAATGCACTTCTGGTGTTTGTCGGCGATGGAGAAGATCGACCCATTCTACAGACAAACATAGCTGCACGATATCTTGAGTCACGCGTAAAGATCACAGGCTTCCAAACGCCACAAAAGGTCGCTTCCTACCTTAACGCGGCGAATGCGGCGGTATTTTGCTCCCTCGCAGAAGGATGGTCTGCGGCGATGTTGGAGGCGCTTGCCTGCGGGAAAGCCCTGGTGTCGACGGAAGTAAGCGGCGCGAACGCCATGATCGTTCCCGGAAAGAACGGATTCGTGGTATCCGGCCGCGACCCCAAGACATTCGCAGATGCAATGGAACAGGCACTTCAATTGAAAGATGCCGAAGCGGTGTCGCTTTCGATCGCCGCCCGATTTGACTTAAAGCGGTTTGGCGAACGACTAGCCGGCCTGTGGCCACCGCTCCGCGAGCGCGTGGCGTAGCAGGTAATTTCCCCAATCGAGCCAGCCAGCGCAATATAACCCGGAGTGCAAAACTGACATGCTGTCGGTCATTCCCTTGGCTTTCCTTTCCTTCGCATTGTCGCTTCTGCTCACGCCATTGCTGCGCAATCTCGCCCGGCGCCGCGGCTGGGTTGACCACCCCGACAACCGCCGCCGGACCCACCGGGCGCCGACTCCCCGTCTAGGCGGCTTGGCGATCGTGCTTGCCTATGCGGGATCCTTCGGCATTTTTATGCTGGCCCTCCCAGCGAGTCCTCTGATTCCGTCCTTCGCTTTCTCCCGAAGAGTGGCTCTTCCAATCGCCGTCATCTTTGTGGTGGGCCTACTCGATGACTGTTTTGACCTGAAAGCAAGAGAGAAGTTGCTCGGCCAGACCTTCGCCGCGATTCTCGCATGCTCGAACGGCATCCAAATCGAAAGTCTAGGCGGCTGGCACGTCAGCAGTTACGTGGGCGTGCCCCTTACGATCATCTGGCTCGTGGGCTGCACCAATGCGTTCAACCTTATCGATGGTTTGGATGGACTTGCCAGCGGCTTGGGTCTCCTGGGCGCCTTGACAGCATTGGCCGCCGGTCTTTTGTATGACGATGCCCGTTTAATCACAGCCATGGCACCTCTAGCGGGAGTCTTGCTCGGATTTCTGATCTTCAACTTCAGCCCGGCGTCCATTTTTCTCGGCGATTGCGGGAGCCTGTGGATCGGTTTCATGCTTGGATGTTATGCGGTGATCTGGTCGGATAACTCCACCACTACGCTCGGGGCGCTCGCCCCCCTGATGGCCTTATGCGTCCCGCTGCTCGATACAACGCTCTCCATTGCGCGCCGCTTCCTCCGCTGCTATCCGATCTTCCGGAGCGACCGTGGGCACATCCACCATCGCCTACTCGACCGCGGGCTGACGGCGCGTGGTGTGGCGTGGGTCCTGTATGCGGCCGCCGGCTTGGCCGCCTGTGTTTCCTTGCTGCAGAGTGTCCCGCTCAATGGCGCGCGCAGCCTCGGGATTGGACTATTCCCCATCCTGGCATGCATAGGGATTAAGTACCTCAGATACGAGGAATTCGGCATCGCAGCGCGCTTGCTATCGCACAACCGCCTTCGCTCCCTAGTCAAGTCGCACGTCGTCCTGCGCGACCTCGAGGGATCGCTGCTGGCGGCCGCCACGGTTGAGGAATGCGGGCGCGCCATCGGCCAAGTCGGTCCCGAGTTCGGCTTTGGTCAGGTGGAGCTCCGGCTTGGGGAGAGAGCCTTCCACGAACGATTGGACCCAAGCACCGCGCCGTCGTGGCTTCTGCATATCCAGTTGTCCGATTCGGAGTATGTCCGGCTCATGTGCAAATTCGAAACGTCGGGCGCTGGGACGGTGATCGCTCCACTCACGGATCTCCTCCATCGAACCCTGTCCGCTAAGGCCGTCGAGTTCTCTATCCAGCCGTCACTGGACAGGAGGAAACCGATGGCGCAGGCTACGGGTCCCGTCACACGCAAGCAGGGTGGTCATATTCGTTTGGTTGGCCCGCAAATCTGAAGACTCGCGCGGTTCGGCCGCACATCCGCGATCAAACGGACAGGGACGCCGTTGGAGAAAATCTCAACGACTAGATAAAGGCATTTCTGCTGTCCGTGCTGCTTAAAAAACGTGATTAATTCGGTGCTGATGCCAGTGCAACGGAAAAGAAACAACACAGGGCGGAGTGACTGTTGCGGAGTTCAACATCGAGTGGGCCCCTTCGGAGACGCAGTGCGGCAATCCGCTTCCGTCAAAGAGAACCGGCTTTCAGTGCGCGCCCGAGCACGCCAGATTCAGGCGTCGCTTCGCTGGCCTTTAACTTCCTCTGTAATCGGAAGTTGTCCGCGGTCGGGCAACGCCGCGATGATTTGGCATCCATGTTGCATATTCCCAAGTGCAGCGGGCGGTGTGTGCACCTGAGTAAGCGGCAGCTTTGCTCGATGCCGCAGTCAGTTTGCCGAGGCAGTAGCCGCCCGGCGGTGATATGTTACCGACAACCAGCGTCGCAAAGTAACTGCTGTCGAAGTTGTGCTGTAGCGGGAAGGCCGCCGTTCACACAGGCGAGGTTATCGATATGAATGAAAGGAATATCCTATGAGTTCGGTATCTTCCGGTCTTCTCACTCTGAACCGATCGCACACCGTGTCGGTTCAAGAGCACACAGATCGCATTATCGATGACCTTCTAGACTCGCTCCCAAGCGCTGAGCAGCTTTCCACCGACGAGCGACGTGGGATCATCGCTCGCTACTCCGTGGTGCTTGAAGGGAATTTTATTTACTGGATGACCGGCGCCTATCTTTCCGTCCGGTCTGAGGAAGCGCGCTCGATCATCCTGGACAATCTCCTGGAAGAAGTGCGCGATTGTCATCCGGGGATGCTCCGGAGGTTCGCCACGGCTGCCGACGCCGTTCCGACGGACTCGGATGCGCGCGCAGTCTCTCAGGAATTATTGGACGTCCGCCTATTCGTCGGCCAACTCTCGCCCATGGCCGTCGTTGTCATGATGGCTTTCTTTGAAGGCTTTATTCAAAGATTCATGCCCTATTTGGCGGAACTCGCCAAACGGCAGGACTCAGCGGAGAAAAAATATACGGACGTGCACGGCGTCTGCGATATCGCCCATACACAAGAACTCTTTCGAGCTCTGGAAGCGGAAATCGCGCTCGCCCAGGGCTCTTGCGAACCCACAGAGAACATCTTTGAAGGAGTGGATCTCCTGCGCTTGCTGATCCAGAAAATCGCTGCTGGCTAATTTCACAGTTCCGGCGGGAATAAGAGACGAAAAGCTGGCGGCACCGGGAGAAGTGAATGTCTGTAAGGGCGGCTGTGATTTCGCAGATTCTGCAGATTAGAGGGAATACCAAGAAGGAGCTTCCGCCTCTGACAGATGACTTGGTCTTGGTGGATTCGGGGCTCGACTCGCTCGCGATTGCGATCCTCGTTGCCCGACTCGAAGATACATTGGGACTTGATCCGTTCACTGAATTCGACGACGCTTCTCCTCCTGTGACTCTTGGTGATTTCATCCAGTTCTATGAAAATGCCGTCAAATTGTCTGCCGTCGATTCGCGACCAACTGTGTAACGCATCAGGCTCTTCGAGCCGCTTTCTGTGGAGTGCCACAGCCAGTGTTTCCCTGGGCGACCTCCTTCGCGGCACGAGCCTTGGTGGCCGTCTTCCGGGATTATCGGGTCGGTCAGTTCTTCTCACTACTCGAGATCAGCTTGCGGCGGCATTGGCCCTTATAGAGCTGGATGGGGTCGCTGCTCGTATCATTATATGTCCGCCCGACCTACCTGCGGAATATCTACCCTCGGTGATGGCCAGAGGCGGCGTGGATGCGATCGTGTCCGATGAGGGTTTCGGCGGACCCTTGTGCGTTAGCTGCAGTCTCGCTATCACACCGGTGAAAGGAGAACAGGTTGAGCGTCGATTAACCGAATGGGTGCTTCTGACATCCGGCACTACCGGTGCACCGAAAATGCTGATTCACGACTTGCGTAGCCTAACGGCGGCAATCGACAGCCTGAACCAGGAAACCGACGTTGTCTGGGGCACGTTTTATGACATCCGCCGTTTCGGCGGCCTGCAGATCCTTCTCCGCGCTCTTTTGGGACGCGGGTCTATGGTGCTTTCGAGCGCGGCTGAATCGGTGGGGGATCATCTTTTGCGGCTCGGCGCTCTTGGGGCAACGCATATTTCAGGTACCCCGTCGCATTGGCGTCGTGCGCTAATGAGCCCGCAAGCCCGCGCCATAGCGCCACGATATATTCGCTTGTCAGGGGAGATCGCGGACCAGGCGATCCTGAGCAGTCTCCGTTCATTTTATCCGCAAGCTGCCATCGCTCACGCCTTCGCTTCCACCGAAGCCGGCGTTGGATTTGAAGTGAATGACGGCCTCGAGGGCTTCCCGGCGAGCATGATCGGTGCGCGGGGCAAGGTGGCAATGAAGGTCGAAGGCGATTCGCTTCGGATCCGTTCCGACCGGACCGCGCTGCGCTATGTCGACGGAGAAGATCGAGCGTTCGCGGACCAGGAGGGTTTTGTAGACACGGGCGACATTGTGGAACTGCGCGGAGACCGCTACTACTTCCTTGGTCGACGGAATGGAGTCATCAATGTCGGCGGACTCAAGGTATATCCCGAAGAAGTGGAGGCGGTGATCAATCGCCACCCGGCAGTGCAAATGTCAATCGTGCGGTCCAGAAGGAATTCCATTACGGGTTCGCTCGTCTCTGCCGACGTAGTTCTGAAAGGAGAGCTTGATCTTAACGGTGCGAACAACCAGATTGCAGACCTCAAGCGCGAGATCCTACAAATCTGTCGCGAGAGCCTGGCGGCACATAAGATTCCTGCCACTATCCGTTGCGTGTCGGTCGTAGAACTGGCTGCCGCAGGCAAACTGGATCGTCATCGTGCATAACGTTATTGTGACGGGCGGAAGCCGAGGGTTGGGCTTGTGCATAGCCCGCAGACTCTCCGCCGAAGGCTATCGCGCGATCGTCATAGCGCGGCAAATGAGCGATCAGCTGGCGGCCGCCATGGCGCACGCCGAGCACACCAGTCCCGGATCGCTGCATTTCATGCCGTTCGACCTTTGCGACCTTCAGAAGATACCTAGTGTGGTCAAAACACTACACAACACTGTGGGGCCCATATACGGTTTGGTCAACAATGCCGCCATGGGCCTCGATGGTGCTCTTGCGATGATGCCCAATGCGCAGATCGAGCGGCTCATCCTCCTGAATACGATATCGCCAATCGTCCTTACGAAGTACGTGGTCCGTCACATGATGGCGAATGGAGGCGGGAGGGTGGTGAATGTCGCGTCGATCCTTGGCTTCACGGGCTATAGCGGCCTTTCGGTTTACGGTGCCACCAAGGCGTCGATGATCGGGTTCACCCGGTCACTGGCCCGCGAAGTCGGCACCCTGGGAATCAATGTAAATGCTATCGCGCCAGGTTTCATGGATACGGATATGACACAAGGCCTAGAAAGGGAGCACCGTGAAAAAGTCGCGCGGCGCAGCGCCCTGGGTCGTTTTGCTGAGGTCGAAGACGTGGCGGGCGCCATTGAATTTCTGCTCGGGCCCAAGTCCAAAAACATCTCCGGCACGGTGCTCACTGTGGATGCCGGTGCGACCGCATAGTGAGTGATCCGAGAGTACGCCACCGATGAGTCTGAAAGAACGAGAAGAAGCCGCGACCGTGGCGGGCCGGAGTCGTTCGCCTGCGAAGGCGTGGTTGCGCGCGCTCGAATTGACAGCGCCGATCGCCAACAATCCGAGTCGCATTCTTCCGACAGTGATTGAAGAGGTGGCGGAGCAGTTCGCTGAGGCTCCAGCTCTCCTATCCGATCTCGAGTGCCTGACCTATCGCGCGCTTGCAGAGCGATCAAACCGATATGCCCGTTGGGCGTTGGATCAAGGTCTTGCCAAGGGCGATGCCGTCTGCCTGATCATGTCGAACCGGCCTGAGTATATGGCAATCTGGCTCGGCATCACCAGTATCGGCGCCGTCGTTGCATTGCTCAATACGAATCTGACCAGTTCCTCGCTTGCGCATTGTGTGAACATCGTCGGGCCAAAGCAGGTGATTGTGGCGGGACAACTCCTGGATCGATTCACCGCTGCACTGCCGAATATTTCACGTGTAGCAAAAATCTGGGTTCACGGCAACGGCCACGATGAATTCCCGCGCGTGGATTGCACTATCGAACGGTACTCGGGCGAAAAGCTGCGCGGTGCAGAACGACGAATGGTAACCATCGAGGATCGCGCTCTCTATATATACACCTCGGGAACGACCGGAGTTCCCAAGGCGGCTAACATCAGCCACGCCCGGCTGATGCAATGGAGCCACTGGTTTGCCGGCATGCTGGAGACCCATTCGAGCGACCGGCTGTACAATTGCCTCCCGATGTATCACAGCGTCGGCGGTGTGCTGGCCACTGGCGCGGTTTTGGTCGTCGGCGGCTCGGTGGTGATCTGCGATAACTTCTCAGCAAAGCGGTTTTGGAACGACATCATCAGATGGAACTGTACGCTCTTCCAATACATTGGGGAATTGTGTCGTTACCTGCTGCACACGAAGCCGAATCCACTTGAAACCAAGCACCATCTTAGGATCTGCTGCGGCAACGGACTTAGGCCCGACATTTGGAACGACTTTAAATCCCGCTTCCGCCTCCCCAGGATTGTGGAGTTTTACGCTGCAACCGAAGGCAACGTTTCGCTGTTCAATGTCGCGGGCAAGCCCGGCGCCATCGGGCGTAACCCATCCTATCTCGCGCATCGATTTTCGGCGACCCTGGTGCAAATAGATATCGAAACAGAAGAGCCGGTTCGCAATGACCAAGGATTCTGCGTCCCATGCGCTCCGAATGAAGTCGGGGAAGCGATAGGCCCGCTTCTCACAGACTCGTCAAACGTCGCTGGTCGATTCGAGGGTTATACCAGCCAGGAAGCCTCGGAAAGAAAGATTCTTCGCAACGTGTTCGCGCCGGGAGACGCATGGTACCGTACCGGCGATCTGATGCGGAAAGACCGGCAGGGCTATTTCTATTTCGTCGATCGCATCGGCGACACCTTTCGCTGGAAGGGCGAAAATGTCGCGACGTCGGAAGTGTCAGAGGCGATATGCGCGTTTTCTGGCATCCGGCAGGCGTGCGTCTACGGCGTGGCCGTTCCAGGCACAGAAGGCCGGGCGGGCATGGCCCTGCTGGTCGCTAACGATGAGCTGGATCTTGCGGCATTCCGGACCCACTTGATCAATTGCCTGCCCCATTACGCCGTTCCGTTATTCCTGCGCATCCGGAACGAGATGGAAGTGACCGCCACCTTTAAATACACAAAGAACGCCGTCATACGTCAGGGGTACGATCCCGTCGCGAGCAGCGACGTCATCTACTTCAATCATCCGGAACGCCAAGAGTTCCTTCGCCTCGACAAGGAACTCTACGACCGCATCCAACTCCGCCAGGTCCGTCTGTGATCGACCTGCATCGGCGGCTGGATTCACGCGCTCGATGCCGAACCCGATCGTCGGCGAAGGCTGGCGTCAAGCAGCCCGATACGTTTTCCATGGAGAATTGCTGATGCCTGTCTGTTTAGATCAACATCCATCCGTGCAGGACCGGCCGGCTGGCGCGAAGTTCCTTCACAGGAAGTCATCGGTCGAGTTTCGGGAGGCGGACGCGAACTGCATCGATATCGGCCTTGTAAACAACATGCCCGGCGCGGCGCTGGAAGCAACCGAACGCCAGTTTCGCGCGCAGCTCGATGCTGCGGCTGACGGCGTCGTGGTGCGTCTGGCGCTCTATGCATTGCCGGACGTTGCACGGAGAGATGTGGCCCAGCGCCATGTGAACAGCTTCTATTCCGACATCAGTGACCTCTGGGACCGTCATCTCGACGGCCTCATCGTGACCGGGACGGAGCCGCGGACATCGAACCTCAAGGATGAGCCCTATTGGCGAAGCCTGACCGGACTGCTGGAGTGGGCAGAGCACCACACTCATTCCGCTGTCTGGTCCTGTTTGGCAGCGCATGCAGCTCTTCTCCACATGGACGGTGTTGTCCGGCGTCCACTCTGCGACAAGCGCTTCGGCGTCTTCGAGTGCATTAAAGTCTCGGACCATCCCTTGACGGCCACCATTCCAGTTCGTATACGGATTCCGCATTCCAGGTGGAACGATATAGCCGAGGATGATTTGACGACGTGCGGCTATCGCGTACTCACGCGATCGGAGGATGCGGGCGTCGACGCGTTCGTGAAACAAAGAAAAAGCTTATTCGTATTCTTCCAAGGTCATCCAGAATATGAAGCCGATACTCTGCTGCTCGAATATCGCAGAGATATCAGACGTTTCCTTAGGCGGGAGAGAGACTCGTACCCCGCACTGCCGCGAGGCTACTTCGACGATGATACCGTCGATGTTTTGACCGCGGTGCGAGAGCGAGCCCTATCGGATCGCCGCGAGGAACTGCTCGCGGATTTTCCGACTGCCCTTGTGGCAGGCAAAGTGAGGAACACTTGGCATTCGGAAGCCGTCTGCGTCTATCGGAATTGGCTGCTATATCTGTGCGCGCAAAAGGATCGACGGCTCAAGGCCAGGGAAAGACGAAGGCCAGGCAAACCACTAGAAGTTGTGACCTCCGGGTCTCCTCAATAGACTCGTGCGCAGCGCCCTTCGCATGGACGACCACCTGATTCCGATGAAGAACGTTTATTCAAACATGACGGTTGGTGAAGTTCGCAGCGCTGTCGCAAAGCTCCAGTGTGATATAGCGAACGGGCCCATCGTCCCGAGCGTGACGCCGGAAGAGATTCGCCGGCGACTCGCCTCCCGCTATGACTTCACGAAGCCGATGGCGTTGGATGATGTCGTTGCGGATGTGGAAGGGATGTTACAAGCGTGGCAGGTTCAGGTGACGCACCCGCGTTACTTTGGCCTCTTCAACCCGAACGTTACGCTTGCGTCGATCATTGCGGACACACTGGTCGCGGTGTATAACCCCCAGCTCGCGACCTGGCGTACGTCGCCGGCGGCGAACGAGATCGAGCGGCACACGCTGGGCTGGCTAGCAGGCAAATTCGGCCTCCCCGCCAATGCTCTCGCGAGTTTCACGAGTGGCGGAGCGGAGGCGAATCTCTCGGCGGTCACTGTCGCGTTAACCCGGGCTTTCCCGGACTACGCCGAAGGCGGATTGAGCCAGCTTGCTCGATCGCCAACGGTCTACTTGACGCCGGAGGCTCATCATTCGTTCGAAAAGATTGCACACATGGCGGGACTGGGGCGCAGGGCTCTCCGCAAAGTAGCCACCAGCCACGATCAGAAGATGGATCCAGGTGACCTCGCCAGGCTGGTAGCCGAGGATCGTAGAAGCGGGTTCACGCCATTTATGGTGATCGGCACGGCCGGTACCACGGCAGCCGGCGTGATCGATCCCTTGCCGGAGTTAGCGCGCTTCTGCCGGTCTGAGGATCTGTGGTTTCACGTCGATGCCGCGTGGGGCGGCGCCGCCATTGTCTCGCCCCGCCTCCGGACTAGTCTCGCTGGAATCAGTGACGCGGATTCGATCACCTGCGACGCGCACAAATGGTTTTCGGTTCCGATGGGCGCCGGGATGTTCTTTTGCCGGCATCCTGAATCGGTTCGGGCTGCCTTTCGTGCGGAGACCTCCTACATGCCGGAGCAAATGACTGGCACGATCCTGGATCCATACACTACGTCGGTGCAGTGGTCCCGGCGGTTTATCGGCCTGAAGCTCTTCCTTGCCCTGGCACAGCATGGCGAGTCAGGGTACATCGAGATGATCGAACACCAAGCTCGAATGGGGGACGTGCTACGAGAATCGCTACAGCGCGCAGGGTGGCGTGTAGTCAATACAACACCCCTACCGTTGGTGTGCTTCACGCGGGATGGCCTGGTTACTGCCAGGTTTCTGGCGGCGCTCTACGAACGCCAGATCGCGTGGATGTCTGAAGTCCGGCTTGGCGGGAGTGCCTCAGTCGTGCGGGCGTGCATCACAAACTTTCGGACCAGCGAGCGGGATATCGAGTGGGTGGTAGGAGAGATGAGCCGGATCGCATAGGGGAGGAGAGGTCCATATGAGAAGCGAAACGATCGCGATTCACGGCGGCTATGACGTCGATCCCACCACCAAGGCCGTGGCCGTTCCCATCTATCAAACCGTTGCCTACGCGTTCGATAGCGCCGATCATGGAGCAGCCCTGTTCAATCTCGAAGTCCAGGGATTTCGCTACAGCCGGATCAGCAATCCTACCACTGCGGTGTTGGAAAGGCGCGTCGCCGCGCTGGAAGGAGGGCTGGAAGCCTTGTGTGTGAGTTCAGGGCAAGCGGCGGTCCATTATGCCGTGCTCAATCTTACCGAGATGGGTAGCAACATCGTCTCCGTTCCCATGCTTTATGGCACCACCCATACCCTGTTCGCTTATGTTCTGCCAAACCAGGGGGTCAGCGTACGACTCGCGGAATCGGATCAGCCCCACCAAATAGAAAAGTTGATCGATGAGAAGACGCGGGGAGTATTCTGCGAAAGTATTGGAAATCCTGCGGGCAATATTTGCGACGTCGAGGCGCTGGCTCGCGTGGCCCACAAGTACGGCGTTCCGCTGATCGTCGACAATACTGTCGCGACCCCCATCTTGTTGCGGCCCATCGAGTACGGCGCGGACATTGTGGTGCATTCTCTAACCAAGTTCATGGGCGGGCACGGCTCGACGCTCGGCGGCGCCATCGTCGACAGCGGGAGGTTCCCGTGGAAAAAGCACGCGCAACGTTTCCCTATGTTTAGCCAGCCAGACCCCTCGTATCACGATTTGGTCTACACCGACCATTTCAAGGAGGCTGCGTACATCGGGCGCTGCCGCAGTGTCTACCTGCGAGCCACCGGTTCCGTATTGTCGCCCCTGAGCGCGTTCCTGCTGCTGCAGGGCATCGAAACAATCGCCTTGCGGGTCGAGCGTCATGTGGAGAACGGCAGGGCGGTAGCTGAATTCCTGCGAAAGGATCGCAGGGTCGAGTGGGTAAATTACGCCGGGTTCTCGCAGAGTCCCTACTACGAGCTCGCGCAAAAATATCTCGGGGGCCACGGCTGTTCTTTGATGACCTTTGGGGTCAGGGGCGGGTTCCAGGCCGGCGCGAAAGTCTATGACGCACTCAAGATGATCAAGCGGCTCGTGAATATCGGTGATGCAAAATCACTGGCTTGCCATCCGGCCTCGACCACGCATCGCCAGATGTCAGCGGAGGAGCAACGCAAAACCGGCGTGAGACCCGAAATGATACGACTGAGTGTCGGCATCGAACACGTCGCAGACATCATCGGCGATCTTGACCAAGCGCTGGATGCGGCTGTCACCAGATCCAAAAAGGAGCCGTCCACGAACCGAGCGGATCAGGAGTGCTGTGTCGGTTTGAGTTAGGACAGGCAACCTCTAGAGAAACGATCGTCATCATGCCTCAGACCGTCACCTTCAATAATCGTGACCTGGATTTAAAGCATCTTTGGCACGGGAATCTCCAACATCGTGGCTTGGAATCACGGCCGCCGCTGGAAGTGACCAGCGGGGACGGGTGCTATGTTGTCGACTCCGAAGGCCGGCGATATCTCGATGGCATGGCGGGGTTGTTCTGTGTGAATGTCGGGTACGGCCGCCGGGAAATTGTGGATGCAGTAGCCGCGCAAATGTCGCAACTGGCGTACTATCCGCTGACGCAATCGCATGGACCCGGGGCGCAGTTGGCCGGGCGCCTGGCCGAATTGCTGCCGCCGGGGCTGGATCGCGTCTTCTTCACCAATAGCGGCTCGGAAGCGGTGGAGACCGCGCTCAAAATGGCGCGGCAATGCGCACGGCAAATGAATCCCGGCGAGAACCGCTATAAGATCGTCGCACGCCATCGCGGATATCAC
>Ga0207694_10000326_pt1 | contig 44764 bp, 40 predicted proteins | sample KBSC34metaG_FD_184353 | JGI IMG/M metagenome (GOLD analysis project Ga0207694, IMG submission 184353) | Corn rhizosphere microbial communities from Kellogg Biological Station, Michigan, USA - KBS C3-4 metaG (SPAdes) (version 2) | ecosystem: Host-associated > Plants > Roots > Rhizosphere > Soil... | reverse complement strand
CAGAGACCCACGCGATCACCCCGCCGAACGCCAAGAGACCAGAGGCCGCGTGAAACGCGATCGGCAGCCTCGCTCAGTTCGGCCCAGGTCATACGCGCGGACTGGTGGCGCGATGCTACGGCGAGGCGGTCGGGAAATTGCGACGCCGTGCGATCGAGCAGCGCCCCGATCGTCAGGTTCAGGAGCGGAATATCTTCTCCCCGAGAGTAGCTGAGGGCTTCCATATCTTCGTAAAGAGGCATGCGGCGAGCTCAGCCCGCAGTTTAAGTGAAGACCTCACGCTCTGGTGTGATCTGGTTCACAGATTACGCCGCATGACGGGCGAATCGTTGGGGCATGTCGAAGTCGCGTCGGGAATTTCTGCGAACCAGCACCGCAATGGCTGCAGGCCTCTTGGGTACACCGCAACTCCTTAATACGCAGACACCTGGTCTGCAGCAGGCTCGTGACACGGGATCTCAACAGCCGGCCGACGCTCCGGTGCAAGTGCCCCGGATGAAGTTTGGCAACGTTGAGATCAGCCGTTTGGTCATCGGCGTCAATCCGATGTACGGCTTCGCGCATTACAACTCGAATTTCTCGCGCACAATGGCGGAATGGTACACGCAAGAACGTGTCTGCGAGGTCTTGCGTCGGGCGAATTCATTTGGGATCGATGCGTTCAACTATGTGACTTGGACGCGCTCACCTCAGGATTGGGGAAGGTTTGTATCTGAGGGCGGGCAGATGCACTTGATCGCCCAGGTTGCAGCACGGGATGACGCGGCGGCGCTTGCTCGTGATCTGAAACCATTAGCGCTTCACCGTCAGGGCGAAGTTGTGGATGTTGCATTCCGCGAAGGGAAAATGGAAACCGTCCGGGACTGGTGCAAGCGGGTTCGCGACCTGGGTGTAATGGTGGGCGTCGGCACGCACAAACCGGAGGTGATTGCATTCATAGAAGAGCAGGGCTGGGACATCGACTTCTACGCGGGTTGCGTGTACAACCGGACGCGGACTGCGGAGGAGTGGAAGAGGCTTCTCGGCGGCGAGATTCTTGAGATGCCGCGCGAAATCTATCTGCAGAGTGATCCAGCGCGAATGTACGCGGTCATGCGGCAGACAAGCAAACCGTGTTTCGCATTCAAGATCCTTGCCGCTGGCCGCATCGAAGACCAGGGCGTAGCGGGAGCGTTCCGGGCTGCTTTCCAGGGCATCAAGGCAAACGACGGCGTATTTGTCGGGATGTTCCCGCGCTACAAGGACGAAGTGAAAGAAAACGCGGAGATCGTGCATCGCATTCTCGCCGGCGCTCGAGGCTGAATCCGGTCGTTCACGTGCATGGATTCTATTCTGCCTCGTGCGGGAGCTGTTCGAGGAGGCGCTTCCACGTCTTCTGGTTGCGGCGGAAGCCTTTTTTCAGATCTTCAAGAATGCGATCGAAATCGGAGTTAGTCCGCAGATTGTTCCACGCGGGGTTCTTTTGGAACCACGGGTAGTTTTCGTTGCCGAGATAGATTGCGCGGCGCAACCAATGAAGCGCTTCGCTCGAGTCGCCTTCAACCGCGAAGTACGTTGCGAGCCGATATGCCATCTCACTGTCGGCTTCGGCTGCGGCGAGGGTTTCGTCCTTGAGCAGAGCGGCGGCGCGATCGCGTTCCCCCGTCTGCACGTAGCACATGGCAAGGGTAGGGACGGCGATGCGGAGCGATTCGTCGTCGCGGATGACGCCTTCAAGGATGTTGATTGCTTCGGGAAGATTGCCGATGCGCATCTGCTGATATCCGGAAGATGTGCGAAGAAGCGGATGGCGCGGCTCGAGCGCGAGGCCCTTCTCGAGTTCGTCTCCGGCTAGTTCTAAAAGGTTCTGGTAATGGTAGACGCGCGCGCGGTGGTTATAGAGAATCGCTGCGCTTGCGGGGTTGAGTTTGAGAGCGCGGTTGAACTGGACGAGTGCTTCGTCATACATGCCGTCGCCGCGCAGGGCAATGCCGGCGACCATGTGAACGTTCCAGTCGTTCGCGGCAGTGGATAGCATGTTGGCGATGCCGTGGCGTGCGGACTCTTTCTCGCCGCGAGAGAGCAGCATGTAGATGCGATAGAGATTGGCCTCGATGGCGGCGGGATCGAGGCGCAGCGCTTCATCGAACGAGCGGCGGGCGTGCATGACGTGAATCTGTCCGCCGAAGCCGTGGCGAACATACTGAAGTTCAGCTATGCCGAGACCGGACCAGCCTGCGGGAAACTCAGGGTCCTTCTGCGTGACGCCTGTCAGGAGCGCGTGAGCACGGTCGAGGTCGACCTTGGAACCGGTGCGGACCATGAAGGAACTGAGAAGCGCGCGACCTTGCAGATACTGCTCGCTCACCGGTCCCGGCAACGGGCCATCGCGAGCGGGGGGACGCGGTGCGTCGATCTGCTCGGCGCGGCCGAGACCATGAAGAGCGGCAAAAACCTCGTTGGAAATCTCGGTCTGAACAGCGATGAGATCAAGCGACGCAACGCTGATGGATCCACCGGTGCGGACGCTCTGCGAGCCTACATCGAGAAGCTGCCAGCTGAGGTCGAAGCCGGTCTCTGAACGGAGAAAGCTGCCGGCAAGAACATAGGAAACAAGCAGGCGCTGACCGACAGAGAGGGGATCCATCTGCGCTATGGGAAGCGACATCAGCGTGCTCGATGGCCGTACGACAAGAGTCGGGATGCGGGCGAGACGCGCGGCCATCGCGTCGGCGAGGGCGTACCCATAGAGCGGCGCGACGTCTTTGGGTCCCAGGTTGGCAAAAGGGAGGACGACGATGGAATTCTGAGCTGCGCGGTCGCCATTAGACTCGCGGAAACGCTCGGCCAGCATGGAGAGGAAGCCGGTGTTGCGCTTCTCAGTCTCGGCTTCGCTGGTGGGGAGATTCGCTGCGGCGTCGCCTGGGATGGCGCCGGTCTCGATCTGCTGAGCCTTCATGATTGTCTTGAGGGCTTCACGAACTTCGCCGGCGGAAGCGTAGCGGCTGGCAGGATTCTTTTCGAGGCAGGTCGCGATGATGCTCTTCAGTTCCGTCGAGATTTCGGGAACGATCTCGCTGAGGTCCACCGGGTCGGAGAACTGGATCGATCGGATCGCTGCGAAGTCTTCCCCATCCGGGCGCGAAAAAGGATGGCGGCCGCTCACGAGTTCATAGAGGATTACTCCGAGAGCCCAGATGTCCGACTGGACGCTGGACTGGCCGGTGACAAACTGCTCCGGGGCCATATAGCGGATGGTTCCGCCGCGCGCCGTGTAAGTGGCGGCGACAGAGGCGTCCTTGGCCATGGCCGGCTTGGAGGGATCAAAGCTGGCATCTTCGGGGCGAAGCCGACGGGCAAGGCCGAAATCGAGAATCTTGACCAGCCCTCCATCGGTGAGCATCACGTTCTGCGGCTTGAGATCGCGATGAAAGATGCCCAGGGAGTGAGCAGCCTGAAGACCGTCGGCGATCTGGATGCCAACGGAGAGAACAAGCTGCGGAGTACCGGGTCCGCGGGCAATGAGCTGATCCAGCGACTGCCCCGGCACGTACTGCATGACGATGTAACCTTCATCGCCGGCCTCGCCGACCTCGTAGATCGCGCACACATTGGGGTGCTCGATGGCCGAAGCGAGACGTGCCTCGCGAAGAACCGTGGTGCGTAGCTGCTCCGCGGAGAGGAGCCCGGTGCGAAGGATCTTGAGGACAACAGGGCGCTGGAGCAGCGTGTCGTTGGCGAGGTAGACCACGCCGCTGCCACCTGCACCGAGGCGGCGGATGATCTCGTAGTGCTCGATGGTCTTGCGCTTCATTGCTACGACAAGTGTAGAAGCGCGGGTATAAAGGGGACGTTACGGGATTCGGTCTATATTCCCGCGTCGGAGACGAAACCTTCTGTTTTCAGCGCATTCTGATCATTATTTGGTATCAATGAATCGACAATGCCTCGGTCGAGAGGTACGTTCGTGCTGCCCATGAGACCGGATCGCTGGCGAAGTGGCGCTGCATGGCCCGGTCATTGAGCGCATTATCCAGCGCCGCCATGATCATGGATTGATCGAGAACGAGATAGCGCTCTCCTATTGAACCGGTTATGGGATTCACCGCGTCATAGAATCCATGCTCGCCATAGACGCCGGGAAATTGCGACCGGAGCGCCTGGATATTGGCGAACGCCTGTTGTGGAAGCACATCCAATGCGAGGAAGGATGCATGAGGCGTGACCACGTCCTCGGTTGCGCATCCGTGACACTGCGACAATCCCTCGTTTGGATTCGAGGCGGTCGCGCCGCCTCCGAAGTATGGAAACAACAAACCTTCGACTCCAAAACTGCCATAGTTGCCGGAATCATCCGCAGTGCTGGACGGGGAAAGACCCCAGACGGGATAGTGCAGCTCATCGGTTGCGTACTTGATCTGCACCTGTGCGTTGCGCAGACCATTGAGGCCGAAGCTCCGTGTGCCCCACGACGTTTCGGGCACTACCTCATTCGCCATCAGCGCCTCAAACATTCCTCCAGCCCACGTGGGCACAAACGTCATCGTGGTGCCGGGGTAGCTGTAATGGCCTTCCCAGACGTGGAATATTTGTTTCGATTGCGGATCCGCGTAATCCTGCCAACTGCCCTCCACCGGCCATTGCCCCTGCCACGAGAAATCCGGATCGGTGGCAGCGCAGTTGTCGTATGGGGCGGGGGGCGGTAGAGTGCGCCAGCTACGCCACCAGACGTTCCCGGGCATCTGGTGCAGGCCCATTCCGATGTACATGGCGATGCGCGGGTCGCTATACAATGCGCCGTTGTGATAACTAGCGGGGCCGATTCCGGCGTAATAGCCGCCATACATCTGACCGGTGGGCTGATTCCCGGCGACAGCGGAATTCACGTTGCACGCTGTTTCTTCACGGTTGTCATAGAAGATGCTGAAATTCATCTGCCCGAGCAGGCTGTTGACGATGGGAGCAAGTTCGGGCAATGCCTGGCGGGTGACGATCAGCCCTGAGGCATACCACCCGTTGTCGACCGCAGACAAGAAGAAGCAGTTATCTGTTGTCGGGGTCGTTTCAGACGAGCAGTCGATGTCTCCGGGGTTGCGAATCACATCACCCGTCGTAGTGTCGTACCACTGGTAAAGGAATCCATCGAATCGTTTCAGGTTTTGCACTTCGGTCAGGGTGGACTGAATGAGAGAGCGTGCCTGGGAACGGCTGACCAGCCCGAGATCGCTTGCCGCGACAACGGCCCAGAGATAAACACCGATGTTCGACGCTGAGGTATATCTGCCTTCACCGTTGGCGCCAAAGTTGTCCATCGGCAGGTGGGTGTTCGGATCGACGTCCGAGGCGTAGAAGCCCCACGTGTCGCGCGCGATCTGCATCAAAGCTTTGCGCTCCGCAGCCGGAATCGGCGGATAAGAGATGACAGATGAAGCTGTGCCCGACTGCGAGAATGAGGAAGTCGGGATAAGCACCGTCGCAACGGCCATGGCCAGCGAAGCAACAAGCGATCCGCATCTGAAGCAGTTGCGAGTAAGGTTAAGCTGTTTGTCGCGGAAGGGATGCGGGAGGAGTGGCATGAGAACCTCCGTTTGATGGGCGGCCAGAAGTCGGCTTCAGAGTTCGACCTTTGGAATCGATCTGCGAGACAAAGGTTGCTCCATGTAGTTCGGCTGTTTCAGCTCTTCCGTTGGCCGCGGCTGCCGGTCAGTGTATGTTGGCGGAGATGAGAAATTTTCCCTTGGCTCCGTTCATGATCCTGCCCTTCGTCGTCTCGACCTTGTTCCCTGCCCTGGGTTCCGGCCAGGCGCAGCGACATGCTGAGTGGCCCAGCTATGGCAATGATGCTGGCGGTATGCGCTACTCGCCGGAGTCGCAGATCAACAGAGGCAACGTTGCTAACCTGAAGGTCGCGTGGACCTATCGGACGGGCGCCAACGACACGCCGACTGAGTTGAAGCGGAAGGCCGCATTCGAGGCCACGCCGATCCTTGTGGACGGGAAGTTGTTCTTCAGCACTCCTTATGACCACGTGATTGCGCTCGATCCGGGCAGCGGATCGAAGCTATGGGAGTACGACCCGGGCGTGAACCTCCATCGGAATTATTCAGAGGTGACGTCGCGGGGAGTTTCTGCCTGGCACGACCGAGGCAAGAAGACGGGCGAGCCGTGCAGGCTGCGGGTTTTCATCGGAACAGTGGATGCGCGGCTCCTCGCGCTGGATGGTGAGACGGGGAAGCTGTGCGCTGACTTCGGCACGGACGGAACCTTGGACCTGAATAAAGATGCGGCCACGCAGACCGAGTGGACGGGAGGGTACCAGGTGACCTCGCCGCCGGCGATTGCGGGCGACCTGGTGATTGTGGGGTCTTCGATCGCGGACAACTGGCGCGTCGACACAGGGCGCGGTGTGGTGCGGGCGTTCGATGCGCACACAGGCAAGCTGCGCTGGAGTTGGGATCCGATTCCCTGGGCGGAGCACACGACGCCCAGGACGGGCGCCGGGAATGCGTGGTCAGGGCTGTCCGTGGATGCAAAACACGATCTGGTGTTGATTCCAACCGGCAGCGCCTCGCCGGATTATTTCGGCGGGATTCGCAAGGGCGACGGCAAGTGGGCGAACTCGGTGGTTGCTTTGCGCGCATCGACTGGGAAGTTTGTGTGGGGTTTCCAGGTGGTCCATCACGATTTGTGGGACTACGATGTCGCGGCGCAGCCTACTCTGATCGACTGGAAGGGTGGAACGCCTGCGGTCGTGATCAATACGAAGATGGGGCACGTTTTTGTGCTGAATCGGCTGAACGGCAAGCCCCTGCTGCCGGTGGAAGAACGGAAGGTGCCGCAATCCGATATCGAGGGAGAGCAGAGTTCTGCGACGCAGCCCTTCTCGACGATCTCGCTGGTACCGGAGAAGTTCGATGCTGCGGATGCGTGGGGACCGAAGCCCGAAGATGTGAAGTGGTGCCAGGACAAGATTGCGGCTCTGCGCAATGAGGGAATCTTTACGCCGCCGAGTTTGAAAGGCACTGTGCAGACGCCGGGCAACGTTGGAGGCGTCAACTGGGGCGGCGCGACTTATGATCCGCAACATCACCTGATGATCGTGAATACGAACCGGCTGATTGCGTGGGTCAAATTGATTCCGCGCGCGGAGTATGCGGCTGAAGTGCACAAGGATCAGGACAACCGGATTCACGGCGAGTTCGGCGATCAGTCTCCGTCGCCGTATGGGATGTATCGTTCGTTTCTGTTTTCGCCGAGCGGGGCTCCGTGTAACCGGCCGCCGTGGGGAACGACCGAGGCTGTGGATCTGTTTACAGGAAAGATTGCGTGGGATGTTCCGCTGGGGACGCTGGTGCCCGGGAAGCAGACAGGATCAATCAACCTGGGCGGGCCGATGGTGACCGCGGGAGGATTGGTGTTTACCTCAGCGACCATCGATCCGCACCTGCATGCATTCGATTCGGCAACCGGGAAGGAATTGTGGAGTTACGATCTGCCGGCCTCGGCGAATGCCACTCCGATGACGTACACGTGGAAGGGCAAGCAGTACCTGGTGATTTGCGCAGGCGGCCACGGTAAATTGAATTCAAAGCAGGGCGATTATGTGATGGCGTTCGCGCTGCCGTAGCCTCGCAGCGTTCTTGAAGCCGTAGTTGCGCGAACGGCAGCCTGAATTAGCTGCCACCGAGCGAAAATTTGTCAAAGGTCCGAGTTGACGGTGACTCGGGAGCATCACCTTCGAGTGGCCCCGACTACTCCGACAAATAGCGAAGATGTCTCTCAAGCCGCTTTATACTCATAAGCCACGAGAACCAAAGGAACCATACTCCGTCGAGGACGGTCCATCCACGAATCTGTGACACAGTCTCAATCGATGTAGTCAAAGGGAATGGATTTTGTTCGGTTTCGCAGGCGATCTGGGTTCGAGGCTGACTGCTGTAGCCGCCTGAGAGGCCGTCGAAAATAAAAAGCCTTCTGCCGCTGTATTCTCCCTCGATAATGTTCCAAGCTTGGGCGATACCGGAGCCAAGCCGACTCGGAAGAGGAGCGCGAATCGTTGGGCCGAGATATCCCACCACCGAGGTGGTGCAGTTGGTCCAATGTATCGGAAATCCCACTTTGAAGCGAGTCGGCGCATAGCGCGGGACCGAACGAAATACCAGATGCGCAGCGCCCCGAGAATGGCGGCCAATGCTAAAACGATGTCGAGCAGTTTCACATCCGTCATTGTATTGGGCGGTTTGTCGCCGACTCGGACTTTGAGAAATTTTGGGGCCACGAAGCGAAGAGCGACTGCGGGGGCCTCCACTCCGCTTGCTCCGGTCGGAATGACAGTCTGGATCGGAGCGGCTAGGAGCGAATGATGACCCGAACCGGCAAAACATGATGAATGACGTACGAGCCGTATCGGTTGTCGTGCTGGTCGGGTTGTAGATTGCCTTCAGAGTCGCGGGCGCGTGATCTCAGACTGCGTACTCCGGGAGTGGCCGGAACCTGCCACTCGAACTGCCATCGACGCCAGACGCCCCGCTGGGCGGGATCGAGGAATTGCGCTGCGTGCCAGGTGTTTCCATCGTCGGCGGAGACCTCTACAGAGTCAATGTGACAGGAACTCCAGGCAGCGCCGCGAACGGTGTAACTTGAACCTGCAGCGATGAGCGCGTCGATCTCGGGCCGCGAAATTTGAGATTTCAAGCACAGTTCACTGAGCGGAACGCGCTCGGGACTGCCAGTGCCGTTCTCTTTCCAATATGAGTAATCCGTGGTCTGGAAGTACCCCTGAAATGGAGCTTCTGTTACGTGAATGGCTGAGAGCCATTTAACGGAAGCCATTCCGTAGTGGCCTGGAACGAGAGCGCGGATCGGATAGCCGTGGTCGGGCGACAGATCTTCTCCATTCATCGCGTATGCGACGAGAACATCGCAGATTTTGCCGACGGGAATGCTTCGAGCATAAGTGATTTCGCCTGGCGGAGGATCTTCTTTAGGCACTCCTCTGTCTGCGCCTTCGAAGACAATTTCGCAGGCGTCATCGTGCAGGCCACCACGATCAAGCAAGGCGGAGAGAGCGACGCCGGTCCACTCGGCTGTGCCCACCGCGCCGGACTGCCATTGGACTCCGGCAACAGGAGGCACGAGGAAGACTCTGCCATTTCCAGCGCACTCCAGCGTGGCGGTGCGGGTTTCAGAATTCATTGCGCGGAGTTCTTCGCAGCTGATGGTAAATGGACTTCGAACGGCTCCGCTGACGGCGAGTTTGTGAGTGCGGGCATCGATCTGCGGTACCGGAAAGTGATTACGAACGTAGAAGAGGTGGTTCGGCGTCAGCAAACCATCCAGATGTTCGAAGGGAGATTCGAGATTTGCAGGTTGATCTTCGCGGACGATGAGGCGCGGAGGAATTCCGGAAGGGCGTTCGTTCGTGATCATCGGCTTTAGGATACCGGTTCGCAGACCAGACGTTGGTTCAGGTTCCCTGAAGTTGGAGAAGGCGAATTCCCTTCTCTAGTGGCCGTGCCCGCGGCGGGGCTCTGTTTCATCGAGTGGTGGAGGAGGTTCCTTCTCGAGCTTATGCTGACTGCGCTCGCCGAGAATGAACATGGTCAGACCGAAGATCAGCAGAACGATTCCCCACCAGAGGTTGGCGTTGATGCCGAGGCTCCTGGCGTAGATGGCGTCACCGTTTGTCTTGAGACCCCACACGACAAGGATGGCGCCTGTGATGGAGAACATCAGTCCCATGGGAGTGCGGAGGTCGAGTTGCATATTTGGTCCTTTCTCTCAGGGACTCAGGCGAAGAAGATGTTCAGAGCTACGGCACCGACAAGTACCGCGATGGCGAGGGCTTCGGGCCGCTTCCACCAGGTGAGATGCGAGGTTTGAGGCTTTGGGGTAAGCGAACGGACAAGGCCGACGAGTTCCGATTCCGGTTTCGGCTTCGTCAAGAAGCTCACGATGACGGTGACGATGAAGTTGGACGAGAAGGCGAAGATGGCGCCCCAGAAATTCTGGGCCATGTCGCTGGGGTAATGATGAATCACGGTAAGCCACCCGCCGTGGATGCCCGGGTGCGCTTCGATCGGAAGCGTGAGGCCGTGATGCAGCATGGCGGCCACTGTGCCGGTGATGAGGCCCGTGAATGCGGCGTGGCCGGTGGTGCGCTTCCAGAACATGCCCAGCAGGAACGTGGCGAAGAGCGGCGCGTTGACGAAGCTGAAGACAAGCTGGAGCGTGTCCATGATGTTGTTGAAGCTGATGGCGGCGTAGGCGGTGGAGATCGATAAGAGAATGCCGCCGACCGTGGCCCATCGACCCACGGCGAGATAGTGCCGATCGGACGCGCCTTTGTGAATGTAGGACTGATAAAGGTCGTAGGTAAAGACGGTGTTGAAGGCGGTTACGTTGCCGGCCATGCCGCTCATGAAGCTGGCAAGAAGCGCGGTAAGTCCGAGGCCGAGAATGCCGGTTGGGAAGTAGTGGAGCAGCATGTTGGGCGTGGCCATATCGTAGTCGAGCAGCGGCTTCCCGCTGGCGTCGAGCATGGCCTTGCCGGTGACCGGATTGATTTTGGCGGGGACGATTCCCCTGCCGTCGGCTACGGTCTGCGGGACGACTTGCGTCTCGTGGATGATGACGCCGTTCTGCTCGCGAACGACCGTCTGCGTTTTCGGTGTTGGAAGCGAGATGGCGATGAGGCCAGGAAGAATGACGAGGAATGGGAAGACCATCTTCGGAACCGCGGCGATGAGCGGGACGCGGCGCGCTGAATCCATGTTCTTCGAAGCCATTGCGGTCTGGATGACGAGGAAGTCAGTACACCAGTAGCCGGATCCGAGCACGAAGCCGAGTCCCATACCGATGCCGATGATTTCGATGCCCATGGGATTGGTGCTGGAGTGGAGCACGCCTTTCCACTCGTGCATCATGCGCGGGTCGACGGCGCTGACGGCGGCGGTTAGACCTTTCCAGCCGCCGAGGTTCTTGAGTCCGAGAAGGACGAGAGGGAGAAAGCCGGCGATGATGAGAAAGAACTGGAGCACTTCGTTGTAGATGGCACTGGTGAGCCCGCCAAGGAAGATGTAGAGCAGGACGATGATGGCCGAAAGAATAATGGAGAAGGTGAAGATGCCCCCGGGCGCCCAGCCGAGTGCATGGAAGAGTCCGTCGAAAACATGCAGAGCCTGGATAAGGCGGGCCATCGCGTACATGGAGATGCCGGAGCTGAAAACGGTCATCACGGCGAAGGAGCAGGCGTTGAGTGCGCGAGTCTTTTCGTCGAAGCGGAGGCGGAGAAATTCGGGTACGGAGCGCGCTTTTGAGCCGTAGTAGAAGGGCATCATGAAGATGCCGACGAACACCATAGCGGGAATAGCGCCGATGCCGTAGAAGTGGCATGTCTCGAGGCCATACTTGGCGCCCGAGGCGCCCATGCCAATGACTTCCTGCGCGCCGAGGTTGGCGCTGATGAAGGCGAGTCCGCAGATCCAGGCGGGAAGTGCGCGGCCGGCCTGGAAGAAGTCCTTGCTGGTTTTCATGTAGCGCTTAAGGGCGAAGCCAATGCCCAGCACAAACACGAAGTAGAGCAGCATGATGAGCCAATCGACGAAGGTGAGTTGCAAAGACAGCTCCTTACTTCAGGGCGCACGAGATCGGCAATGGCGGTTTCCGGGGAGTCCAGAAATGGCGGCCGTGCGAATGTGGCTCCGATGGTACGCAAACAAATCTACTCAGAGGGAGCATGATGCGTCCAGCGGAAATTGCAAACGTTTTCATCCTGACTGGGTGCGGATTTGATGTTGGCCTGCTAGCGAATTGCCCTGGCAAGTATCGGTCCGGCGATGGCCATCAGCAACACGTATGCCGCAGAGAGCGAGCCGATGCGGGGTTCGAGTGCGGCGCCGAGTCCGGCGATGACGATGGAGAACTCGCCGCGCGGAACAAGGGTGAGGCCAGCCCTGAGCTTTATCCGGCGATCGGCAGTTTGCGTTCGGGTGGCCCAATAGCCGGTGAGGATTTTGGAGGCGGTGGTTACGACTGCGAGCACAGCTGCTGCAACGAGCACAGAAGGCAGCGTGCGTGGATCAATTTCCAGACCGAAGAAAAAGAAGAATGTAGCGGCGAACAAATCGCGTAGAGGAGTGAGGAGGCGGTGCGATTGTTCGCTGATGGGCCCAGAGACTGCGATTCCCACGAGGAAGGCTCCGATGGCGGCGGAGACGCGAAGGTGCTGGGCCAGGCCGGCTACCAGCAGCACCGTGCCGAAGATGCTGAGAAGAACGACTTCGTCGGATTGATGCGCGACGAATGAGCTGAAGGAGTGTCCGTAGCGTGTGGCGACAAAGAGGACGATGAGAACGGTTGCGCAGGCAATGCCTACAGAGATGATGATCTTCTGCGGGCCGCCGCCGGCAAGGAGAACGGCGACGAGCGGAAGGTAGACGGCCATCATCAGGTCTTCGAGGACCAGAATGGAGAGGACGGTTGGCGTTTCAGGCGCGTCCATGCGCTTCAGTTCGGTGAGCACGCGCGCGACGATGCCGGATGATGTGACGAGCGTGATGCCGCCGAGAAGGACTGAGGCCAGCGGAGACCAGCCCATGAGGAGTCCAGCGATGAATCCGGGCGGGAAGTTGAGCGCGAGATCGATTGCCGCGCCGGAGACTCCCTTGCGGAGCCCCCTGGTGAGATTCTCGCCGGAGTACTCGAGGCCGAGCATGAAGAGGAGCAGGAGGACGCCGAGTTCCGCCCCGAGTTGGATGAAGTCCTTGGTGAGATTGAGAGGCAGGAAACCGCCGTTGCCGAATGCCAGTCCTGCCAGCAAATAGAGTGAGATGGCGGAGAGGCCAAGACGCCGGGCGAGGCGGGCCAGCACCGCAAGCCCAATGGCGACGCAGCCCAACTCTATGAACATGTGCGCGTAGTCGGGTGGTGCTCCTGTCATCTTCAGTGTCCTCGAGGCCTGCCCGCGGTTGAGTCAAGTCTAGTGGGTGAGTGGGCCATGCGGCAGAAGCCGAATGGCATTTACACTGGAAGAGCATGATTCCTACGCTGGCCTGGACCCCCGAAGGCGTCCGCTTTATCGATCAGACCAAGCTTCCTCTCGAGGAGAGCTATGTGCTCGCCACCGATTACGAACAGGTGGCGGATGTGATTGTGACCATGGTTGTGCGCGGGGCGCCGGCTATTGGAGTGAGTGCAGCCTATGGCGTGGCTCTCGGAGCGATTCGTTCGAAGGCTGAGAGCGCGGAGCACTTCAAGCCGGAGTTCGAGAAGGTGTGTGCGCGACTCGCAGGAACGCGTCCGACAGCCGTGAATCTGTTCTGGGCGATCGACCGCATGAAGCGCGTTTTCGGCGAGTTGCTGGCGAGCGGCGCGTCGATGAAGCAGGTTCAGGAGAAGCTGCTCTCAGAAGCTCATGCAATGTATGACGAAGACATCTCCGCCTGCAAGACGATGGGCGCACATGGCGGCGCGCTGCTGCCGGATGAAGGCGGCGTGCTGACGCACTGCAACGCGGGAGCGCTGGCGACTTGTGGGTACGGAACGGCCCTTGGCGTGATTCGCTCTGCCGTGGAGATGGGCAAGAGAATTCATGTCTACGCGGATGAGACGCGGCCGTTCCTGCAGGGCGCCCGGCTGACGGCGTGGGAGTTGATGGAAGATGGCATTCCGACAACAGTCATCTGCGACAACATGGCGGCGAGCCTGATGCGAGCGGGCAAGATCAAGGCCGTTGTTGTGGGAGCGGACCGGATCGCCGCGAACGGCGACTTTGCCAACAAGATCGGGACATACAACGTGGCGATCCTTGCCAAGGAGCACGGCATCCCGTTCTACTGCGCAGCGCCGTGGTCGACGATCGATATGGAGACGCCGACGGGCGACGCGATTCCGATCGAGGAGCGTTCCGCCAAGGAAGTGACACATCACGGCGGAAAGCAACTGACGCCACACAATGTGGGGATCTGCAATCCGGCGTTCGATGTGACTCCAGCGAAATACACGACGGCGATCATCACGGAGCGTGGAGTGCTGAGAGCACCGTATGCGGATTCACTTAGGGAGATGGAACTCGTCGCGAGCTAGGCTGTGGGTTCTACAGTTGTAGAGTCGTGCTTCCCCGTTCCCCGATTTTCCGGTTGCGTCAGAAATCGCTCATACGCGGAATAGCGCTTTCGCTCGCTGCGTTTATGACGAGCCTGCTGCTGGCAGGGTTTCCGCATATCGAAAATCTGCATGGGTCATCGTGGCAGGTTGTCGCGCTGTTCATAGGTGCGTGGGGGATGGCGGAGACGGGGCGCTGTATGCGGGGCAAGTGGAGCCTGTATGCGGCGGGAGTGCTGATCCTGCTCTACGCCGAACTGATGATCCTCATGCTGATCGTGTTCCTGGTGGCGTACCCGATATAAGGGAATTCAATTCGCCCCGCATAGCAAACCCGCAGACGATAAGCGCGACTGCAATCGCACCATAGAAGTAGTGGAGCCAGATTACGGTTTCCAGGAGCCAGCACTCCGCGATCAGCCATACCAGCAGAACGCAGCCCTGAAAAGCGGTCAAGAGAGCATAGTGCGATAAGCGCTTGATCAGGACCCAAAAAATAGCGAAGGCAAGAACGCCGTTAGCAGCGAACAGCAGGATGCCGGGAAGCAGATAAGTGCGGAATGGAGAGTTCTCAAGCGTGCTCAGCGGCAAGGTCGTGGAATTGCCGTGAGGATGGAAGATCATCGGAATTGATCCCGCCAGGGCGGTGACTCCGAGAAAGACCAGCAGAACAATCGCGATACTGCGAGCAACCCTCATCGCAAGAACCCTTCAAACTTGCTGGCGGAGAAGACAGATCAATCTTAACGCAATTGTGTTGCAGCGGGCGGAAGCTGTGTAAGATAGGCAGACGCATGCAGCGGAACTTGACGCTCGCTGGAAGTTTCTCATTTCAAACCAGAAGACTCGTCGAGTAGGATGTGCGCAAACACCTTCGAGGAGGAAAAGCAATGCTGAAGGGATTTCGTGATTTTGTCCTTCGTGGGAATGTGGTCGACCTGGCCATCGCGGTCATCATTGGTGCGGCTTTCAGTGCCGTCATCACGTCGCTCGTCGCCGACGTTTTGAACCCACTTATCGCCGCGACGTTAGGCAAGCCAGACTTCAGCGGCGTGGTTTGGCATGTGGGAAATGGCGCAATCAAGGTCGGGAATTTCTTCAATGCGATCATCTCGTTTCTGATTGTCGCGTTTGTCGTGTACTTCTTTATCGTGTTGCCGACGGCGAAGATCATGGCGCGGTTCAAGCCGCCGGTGGTGGAGCCGCCCGCGACAAAGAAGTGCCCGCAGTGCAAGAGCGATATCGCGATCGACGCAACTCGGTGCGCTCACTGCACACAGCCAGTGGCATAAAGGCCAGGGAACAAGGGACCTGGGGGATCAAGATGAAAACGATGCGGGACGCGCGAGTTCGTGCGTCCCGCTTTCTTTCTAATCGAAGTTGCGCAGAGGTTCGGAGAAGACGTAGAAGACGATGAAGGACAGAAGCGAGACGCCGGCCATGGCGGCTAATGCGTGGCCTGTGGGGATGTGGCGGGAAAGTTCGCCGGCAAGAAGTGAGCCGATAGGCGGAAGCCCGAGAAAACTGGTGGCGTAGATGCTCATGATCCGGCCGCGCATTTCATCCGACGACAGGTGCTGGATGGAGATGTTGAAGCACGAAATCATCAGGATTCCGCTGAATCCTTCGCAAAACGCCAATCCCGCAGATAGCGCAAATGAGTGTGAATAGCTGAAGGCGATAATCGCAGCGAAGAAGACGATGCCGAAGCCGGTGAGGATGCGTCCGCGGTGGCGGATACTGCCGGAGATGGCGACCGTGAGCGCGCCGAGAACTGAGCCGAAACCCGAACAAGCCATCAGCCAGCCAAGACCGCTCTCATTGAGGCCGAGCTGCACCTTTGCGAAGTAGGGGATGAAGGTGATGAATGGGAAGCCGAAGAAGCTGGCGAAGGCCGTCATCCAGACGAGCACGTACATCTCCCGGTTGCTACGGAGATAGGCGAAGCCGCTGTGCAGGCTTTGCCACATGCTCTGGTGGCGGTTGAGTTTTTCTTCGGGATACTCGATGCGGAGGAGCGCCCAGATGACGGCGAGGAAGCTAAGGCCGTTAAGGAGGAAGTTGCCGGCCATGCCGAAGATAGCCATGGCATATCCGCCGAGGGTGGGACCGAGAATGCGTGAGGTGTTGAACTGGGCGGAGTTGAGCGCGATGGCGTTGGTGAGATCTTCGCGCTTGACAAGCTTCGGCACCAGGGCCTGGTAGCTGGGCGCGTTCATGGCCATGGCGACCCCGCCGCCGAAGGCGAGAACCGCCACTCCCCAGACCGCAATGTGGTGGAAGAAGGTGAAACCCGCCAGAATGAAGGCCAGCGCCATCATCACCGACTGGGTGACGAGGAGCAGGCGCCGCTTGTTGACGCGGTCGGCGATGACTCCGCCAAAAAGGGTGACGAAGAGGAACGGGATTTGTCCCGCGAACCCGACGACGCCGAGCCAGAAGGCGGAGTTGGTGAGAGTGAGGACCAGCCAGCCCTGGGCGACGTTCTGCATCCAGCTGCCGACGTTGGAGGTGAAGTTGCCAGCCCAGAAGAGGCGGAAGTTGGGGTTGCGGAGAGCGCGGATGACCTGCGGCAACTCCGTTGTCTCAGGTTCTGGGAGAGCCTGTACGATCGCCGACGGCTCGTCGGAGGCGGCGGCGAGATTCTCCTCGTTGAGTTTGGGGCGGTTAGGCAGGGGAGGCTCCGAAGCCTCTTTAGTTTAGCCTTAGTCGCTAACCGCAGGCTTTTCAGCTACGGAATCCTGGGTTACTTCGCCATTCCAGCCTTTTTCCTCAAATCATCATCCAAAGGGCGATGGAGCCGCAGCAGTGTGTCCGCACGCAGGGGCCGGTGGGGAGATATGCGCACGTTTCCCTTCATGGCGCCCTGGCAGTCGTCGTAACGGTTATTTCCAGCTGCAGTGGAAACGGCCGGTCGTCGCTGGGACTATCCTCAATCACGCAAACCAACAATCCCCAGGTGGCGCTCTATACGATTCAGCCTTCCAGTCCGGGAAAGGTGTCGATCGAGTTCGGCCCCACGACCAGCTACGGTTTCACGACCTGGGAGAAGTCGATGCCGGATGATGGAACCCCCGTGAAGATTTACGTCGCGGGAATGAAGGCGAACACCGCCTACCATATGCGTGCCGTGGTGAAGTTCAACGACGGCAAGGTGGGAATGGACAGCGATCATACGTTCAAAACTGGAAGTTTGCCGAGCGAAATTCTGGAAGGAGCCTCGGTCAAGACCGGGGCCGGCGCAATGCCGCAAAGCGGCGTCGAACTTGTCGACGCGACACTCTCCGATCTCCCCAAATACCTGGAAGCTTACGTGACGGATCTTCAGGGGAATCTGATCTGGGGCTACAACTATCCTGACCGGGAGAAAAACTCGATCGTGCAGCCGATCAAGCTGCTGTCCAACGGCGACTTTGGCATGATCATCTCGTACGCTTCGCAGTTTGTTTTTATGCCGGAACAGCGGAGCAAGATCAACACGCTGCGCGAGATCGACCTGGCCGGAAATACTGTGCGGGAGTTGACGCTCGATGAGCTGAACAAGCGGCTGAAGACCGCCGGATATACCTTTACGCTGCTCGACTACCATCACGATTTTGCGTATCTCCCGAACGGGCACTGGATCGTCCTCGCGAATCTGGTAAAGCCTTATACCGATCTGCCTGGCTATCCGGGAACCACGCAGGTCATTGGCGATGCGCTCATCGATCTCGATGCCAATTGGAATCCTGTGTGGGTGTGGAACGAATTCGATCATCTCGATGTGAACCGGCATCCGATGGATTTTCCCGATTGGACGCACACCAACGCCGTGGTATATTCGCCCGACGATGGCAATCTGCTGGTATCCATGCGTCACCAGAACTGGGTTGTAAAGGTGGACTATCGAAATGGCGAGGGCCAGGGCAACATTCTGTGGCATCTCGGAGCAGAGGGCGACTTTCAGTTGGTGGACGGGGCCAATCCGGAAGACTGGTTTTATGCACAGCATGACCCAACGTTTCAATCAGACAAGACAACGGGCAAATTTACGCTCGCACTCTTCGACAACGGCAACGATCGCGCTCAGCCTAAGGGATGCGGTGATCCGGGGCAGCCGGCATGTCTCTACTCAACCGTTCCTGTCTTAGACGTCGACGAGCAGGCGATGACGGCCACGCTGAAATTTCACCAGGTCATTCCGGCGGAGCAATACTCCTTCTTCGGCGGGAGCACGACGCGGCTGGCCAATGGCAATCTGGAGTACGACCTCTGCGCGCAGCCGAAATACACCGGCATTGTGCGCGAAGTGACGATGGATGCGGCAGCGAAGACGGTATGGGAGATGACCGTGTCGCACTCGAATCTCTATCGCACCAACCGCATTCCCAGCCTGTATCCGGGAGTGGCGTGGTAGGCGCAGCTATTAGTTCCTACCGCTAGCTACTGTCCTTTGCCGCGGAGACCGGTGGCCGTAGCTTGTAGCCGAGAAGGCGGCAGCGAATTGATCCGAATCCGCTTCGACAAACCGGCATGCGGCAGAGCTACTTGGTCCGAATGACAAGCTTGCCGGGTTTGCCAGTTATCGAGCCGTTATAGGCGCGGTCTGCATCCTCCATGGGCAGTTCAGCCTTGACGAAGGCCTTCAATTCTCCCGAATCAAAGAGCTTTCCCAGTTCGGCCAGCTGTTGTCCATTTTGTTCCACGATGAAGAAGGCGCTCTTTACTCGTGGATCGGTGTTCGATTCTGCGTCCGCAGCAATGGTGACCAACCTTCCCTCGGGCTTGAGAACGTCCCAGGATCTGTTCAAGGTCTCTCCACCCACGGTGTCGAAGACTACATCTACCAAACCTGCCTCTTCGAAACGGCGTTCTCGATAATCGACGACCTCGTCGGCTCCAAGCTGTCTTACGAAACTGATGTGAGTCCTTGAGCAGGTGGCAATAACATGCGCTCCCTGCGATTTTGCGAGTTGAACCGCGAAGTGTCCGACCGCACCGGCCCCTCCGTGTATGAGGATTCGTTCGCCTTTGCGTAATCCTGCGTGGAGATGGAGTCCCTGCCATGCTGTGAGCAAGCCAATGGGGACCGAGGCCGCCTCGATGTGGGAAAGAGAAGAAGGCTTCAGTGAAAGATTCGGTGGTTTTGCTATGCAGAACTCGGCGGTGGCGCCCTCTGAAAACCAATCGTTCAACCCGAAAACAGCATCTCCCAAGCTATATCCGGTTACTCCCGCTCCTAACCCAAAAACAGTGCCAGAGAATTCATGTCCGGGGATTGCTTTGGATCGGGGTGCACCATCCGCAAAGTGGCGCGAAGTTGACCAAAGCTTCTCGGTTGGAGTCACTCCAACGGCATGAACCTGAATCAGGATTTCGTCCGCTTGCGGGGTGGGAACGGGACGTCGTGCCAGTTGCAATTTCAAGTCGTCTGTAAACTCCATTGCTTTCATTTCTGCCATTGCTTCACTCCATGGAACTCGACGTTGAGTCGGGGAAATCTGATTCGGAATCGGGGAACGGAGATGCAGCGATCAAGTGGCATGCATCAGGAGCTTGATAATCCTGGATGAAACGTTCGCAGATGCTGCCGTTCAGGTGGGTAGGTCGGTGCGAAAGAACGTTGATGGCCATGTCACAAATACAAACATCATGATGTTGGATGTCACTTGGTGGTTCCGGGTGCGCAAATATGGCTTTCCCGGGCAGGGCGCGCACTGGAGGCTTCATGAAATCCAGAACAGAACGTCTGGGTAACGAACCTGGATGGCAATCGTGTGGGAGCTGGGTAGCCTATTTACAACCGATGATGCCGAAATGCTGGAGGTTGGTCCACAGATTCGAATGACGCACCGTCCGCTGTGAAAGACCTGCTAGCGCGGTTTGGTGCATCGGTCCTCTAAGTGGTCCCGAGCCTCCCATAGATTTGCGGGCGCAGTGTTTCTGTTGAGCCGAATCATCGTACCGTGAACTGAGTCGCCATCCACCTCGAACTTGACGTAATGGAAGTTGGGAAACTCCTCGCTTTGATACTGATCATCCGGCGTCCGTTCCTCAGGGACGGGAGAGGCTCCGCCTCCGCCTGATACCAGGTATGTCACACCGTGCTGGGAGAAGCGCTCGTAATGGGATATGGCCGGCGCACGAAACTTAAGGAAACCCTCGATTCATGAGCGTTTCACGCGCTTTTCATCGGATATTCGTGATGCGCGGAGCGAGCGGCTAAATTCGCTCGTGTCCGACTGGCGGGACATCCCGGTCCGGATCTGGCCGGAAGCTGGTAGCTTTTAGCTTTTAGCTCGGAACCGGGTTGCCGGAGCCGGGTGCCGGTATGGACACCCGCATCGTTCGGAGACACCCGAAAAAATGCAGAGCTTGTCACATTCCGCAGGGCTGCGCCGTCCCACTAGCGAAGATCGGAGAAGCGGGAAATATGAAACGAATCCTGGCGTTTGTCCTCGGAACGGTTATCGCAGTCAGTCTGTTCGTGGTGCTGGTACATTTCGTACTGGTTGCGGCGCATCTTTCGGAGCCTGCGGCGACGACGGTGCGTGGTCTGACTTCACGCAGATTGTGGGCTAGCATTGCTGCTGTGTTGGCCTTAGCTGCAGTAGCCGGAGGCGGGCTGGCTCTGGCTCGCCCTGCAAAACTTGCAGGCGCTGCCTCGGCGCGGCATGGGGCCGTGGTCGCGCTGGTGGCCGGACCGATCGCCGCGATCAACGGGGCGCTTAACCTGGCTTTTGCGAATGGAGGCCCGGGCACCGGGAACGGAGTGATCGGCGCGGCTGCGGCATTCGTGCTGGGGTTGATCGCCACGGCACTCGGTGGGCTGGCGCTTGCGCGTCGGCGCACAAGGATCGTTGAACCGGAGCAGATGACGTGAACACCACTGACACAAGATCGGATGACGCGGCGAGCTTTGAGCTGCACCGCCGCCGGCTGCTTGGACTCGCATACCGGATGCTTGGGTCAATGTCGGATGCCGAAGACGCAGTGCAGGAGACGTATTTGCGCTGGCACCGCGCTGACCGGGAGAAGGTTCTGGAGCCGAAGGCATTTCTCATGACCACGACGACGCGGATATGCCTCGACATCCTTACGTCGGCACGAGCCCGGCGCGAGGAATACGTCGGCCCATGGTTGCCGGAGCCAGTATTCGACACGGCAGCACTCGCACCCGACAGCCGAACCGAGTTGGCCGAAGATCTATCGATTGCGCTGCTCGTCATCCTCGACAATCTTTCGCCACTTGAGCGCGCAGCATTCCTGCTTCATGATGTGTTCGATTTTTCATTCGGCGAAGTGGCAACGGCACTGGAGCGGAGCGAGGCAGCGTGCCGACAACTTGCTTCGCGTGCCCGGGCACAGATACGCGCTGCGCGCCCGCGCGGAGTAGCCAAGCCGAATGCGCGGCGGGACCAGCTCGATCCAAAGCATGCCCAACTCATGTCCGCGTTCGCAGCAGCAACCGGGGCCGGAGATCTCAACGCACTGATGCGGCTTCTCGCGAGTGATGTGCGCATTGTGACGGATGGCGGCGGGAAGGTGCGGTCAGCACTGAATGTAATCGAGGGCGCTGATCATGCTGCAAAGTTCCTGGTTGAAGTGACGCGCAAACGCCCGGACGCGTGGTGGCGCGAAGACTTCAAGCTGCGGCCTGGAAGCATCAACGGCCTGCCTGGTCTCATTGTCGATTCGTCGAACGGGCCAGTTCAGACCACGGCCTTCGAGATTGATGGTGATGTAATTCGGGCGCTCTACATTGTGCGCAACCCTGACAAGCTGCGCCATCTGGCGCATGCGACGTCGGGCAAAACTACCGCGCGAGATGAATCACGGCTGGAGGATTCAATATGACCGGAAGCTCGCCGGGTGGGCACGGAGAAGTGGTATCAACTCAGCGACCGCAGAATCTTATTTCGGGCTTTTGGGGTGTTCGATACCAGGTGAAGGATGTCGAGCGGGCCATTCGCTTCTATACCCAGACGCTCGGATTCAATTTGGATATGCAGGTTCTTCCCGCTTTCGGCCAGGTTTCCATGGGCGGGCTCAAGCTGATTCTGAGTGGGCCGGGAGCATCTGGATCGCGCGCGATGCCCGACGGGCAGCAACAAGCACCGGGCGGATGGAACCGTGTGGTCCTTCGGGTGGAGGACCTGCCCGAGCGCGTCGCCTTACTCAAAACCGCGGGTGTGCGATTCAAAAACGAAATGGAAGCGGGTCCGGGCGGGAGGCAGATTCAGATTGAAGATCCCGACGGAAATCCGATTGAGATGTTCGAGCCCGCCGGTCGGTAGGGACTAGTGTTCGTCTCGCCGGAACGATAACCGATGACAGCTTTCTCGTCATGCCGCCGGCCTTCGAGGATTGGTCGAGATCGAATCGGAATGGAGGCGAGGGTTCGAGGAGCGCGGATCCCCTGCTGCCGGTTCCAAATTGGCGATCATTGCCCGCCTGATCGAATGACAGACTTTGATTGAGTCATATCCAGGATTCTTTTAACTCTGTTGAGCGGGTATGATTCTCGGGTCAGATTGAAATGCAGGCAGGACTGACTCATCTACGATGCCGACGGGCGACAACCAAATGTCGTCCACATAATTGGAGATGGAACAACAAACTGGGGATCATCGAGCATGGCAATATCCTTCTCAAAATCTTCCTCGCTGACGTATCCGCCGGCAACCAAAACATTGCGAAGCTGCTCGAAGTTCGTGCGCATAAAAGAAGTGCCTTTTGAGCCGGCGCGCCACATCGAGATGCGGGCTTCCGACCGCAGATTTACCAGACCCAGGCTCTGCATCCGGCCATGAACGAGCCGGCCCCAATGCCTCTCAACACCGTTGTCATCGAAGTACCGGAATATCGCGGCTTGAGTCTTCAAGTGGACTTCTGGTGGAAGCAAGGCGCCCTCGCAGTAGAGAGACCGCGTATCGAAATCTTCCTCGATAATCCACCCTCCCGGCTTGAGCGCGGCCACGAGGCGCGCAAGTACCTCCTCTCGCTCTGGAATATGAATGAGCACCAGGCGGGTGTGAATCAGATCAAAAGCATTGTCGGGAAGTGGGTCAGTCACGATGTTGTGTCGACGAATCTCAAGATTCGGCAACTTGTCGATGAAACGCGGATCAAGATCCGTTACCAGCACATCTCCGCTGGGACCAACGCGTTCCGCCAGCCACGCGGCGATTGAGCCACCCCCGCCGCCCACTTCCAGGCAATTCCATCCGGGACCGACGCCGCAATCCTCAAGATATTGCCTCGTTGCAGCGTCATACAGTTCCGACAATGCGGTAAACCGCGCGGGAGTCTGAGGCGCCGCGTTGTCGAGAACATACGTGGGCTTAGAGGACGCCTTCTCAATCGATATTTCGTGGCTTTCCATCTTTTCTCCTTGAGGCGAGGGCCCAATCTGCGAAATCGCGATCCGATAGACAGCAGTCATGGTGTAGCGGAGCGGCGACAATATCATTCATATATCTCATAGTCAGAATTCTGACCCTCGGCGCTACCTGCGCCTCACGGTCTCCATGAGTAGGTAAATTTAATGGCCAATCGGTTTTCGTAGAACTGCGGCGGATTAGCCGCAACCAAACTGGCAAACGCCTGCCCAGCTGTGTAGATCACGTAGAGATCGCTGTCGGGCCGGTAGTTCCAGCGAAGCCTGATATTCGCGTTCGCAGCCTGGCGATTGGCCGTATTCATCTGGGCGAGTGCCGATAAGGTAAGGAACCTGGAGAAGGAATAGTTCGTCTGCAGGCTTCCGACCAGCACGGAAAAATCGCCTCCGCTCACAGGCAATCGAAAGCGATTCCACTGCTCGGAGAAATTAAAAGAGAGGCGCTCGTTAGCGCGGTAGATACTCCTGATTCGGGCCTCATTCAGACGGCCGTTGTAGTACGTTCCAAACCGCTCAAAGAAGCTGACCGTAAGCCGTCGGTCCTGAGGGGAGCCATACGTGAATTGATGACGAGTCCAGTGGTAGTCGCCTGCCGGAAGGAAGACATTTTTGTAGATATTGAAGGGCTCTGTCAGCTTCTGCGTGAAGACGTCGACGATATCGTCATCTGTGTAGGAGCCATTGTTGAATTCGGCCCGGAAAGTACCTTGCCATTCCTGCGTCTGCAATACGTGATGCGTGTCAGGAGCGTGAAATAGAAACCCTTCAAAATTCAGTTCGCGGAGCCCACGGAATCTCGGGCGCGGCTTCAGGGTAGCGTCCATATAGTCACAGACACAATCTGTCCGTTCAACGAATCCCACCTCAGGGTTGAAGTTCTGTCCGACCTTCCTATGGCCGTAGGAGCTCTCGAACCAGCTATTCTCGTAATTGAACCCGCCTCCAAGGTCGGTTTGGCCGGAACTGACCCCTTGAGTTCGAGTTTGGCTCGCGAAGCCATTCACCACCAGGTTTCGGAAGAAGACGAGTCTTGTATCCGCACCGCTTGATTGATTGAAACTGTCAGTGGCGCTTCCCGACCTCTTGTCGATGCCCATCAGCCCGATGTACGAACCACTCCACAAAGCGTATTTGGCGCGTGCAACCGCGAAGTTTGCCCACGGATTTGGTCCGGATGTTCGCGTGTTGACATCCATCACACCAAGTTCAAATTGCCTTAGCGAGCCGGTTATCTTTGCCCCGGCATTGATTGGAACCTGCTCGCCTGTCACCGGATCGATTCCGATCTGGCGACTGAAGAAGAGCAAGTCCGATTCTCCTTCGAGGGGAGAATTGAAAACGCCTGCATTCTCAAGGAAGAACTGCCGCTTCTCCGGAAAGAACAGCTTGTACGGAGTCAGATTGAACTGTTGGGTGTCGACGTCGGCATCTGCGAAATCGGTATTGACCGTGAAGTTGGCAACAAGATTTGATCGCAGTCCTAGCTTCACATCGACCCCGCCCGTGTAGAGTGCGCTCAGTCCCGGAGTAAGACCGGTTCCGGCAGCATCCCGCGGAAAATGACTGAACCCGGTCAGCGCGTAAGGCTTCACAATGAATAGTCGTCCGCTGCCGATGTCTGAGATCCCATGCAACTCTCCGGCCTGGCTTATGCGTGCTGAGCCAAACATGCGTCTCCAGCCAGACCAGAGATCCTCTTCATTCTTGCGACGGATGAAGCGTTTGAAGTTGATTCCCCAAATCACGTCGCGCGACTGCATAAAGTTGAGCGTCGCGAATGGAATACCGACCGTGACGGTCCATCCATTCCGTTCGACGCGAGCCTCAGAGGTCCACACTCCATCCCATCCGGCATCTCCATCGCCAAGGCTGGTGTCGCTTCGTTGCTCCTCCGTGATGAGCGCATCTCGCTGTGTTCCGAGTGGGTTCACCTGAAAGACATATGCGTTTCGATGGTCGTGAGCAGAATCGATGATGATTTCGAAGTAGTCGTCCAACTCCTGGCTGACATCCCGCCTCAACTCCGTGGCCACGATGCCGGCAGGGCCTGAGTCGAAACAGGTGACACCGAAAAAGACAGCGCTTTGCGTGTAGAGGACTCGCACTTCTGTCTTTTCAGTGGGCTCTTGTCCCTCGAAGGGCTCTCTCTGCGAAAACCCCAAGACAGGAGTCGCCTGTTGCCACAGCGGGTCGTTGAGAGTGCCGTCAAGTCGTGGGGCATGATCGACGTGAAATGCCTGTGCCGTTTGGAGGGGTTGCTGTGGCTGTCGTCCCGCCCGGGGTGCCGCCTGTGAATCTGGGTTCGATTGTCCCCAGATCAGCGCATTGCAGGCAAACCAAAGGATTGCGATGCCGCGGGCGGCCCTGGCGGAAACCATTGCAGTGCACGACATGGAAAGCTTCCTGTCCGACTTACCAATCATCTCGCACAGCTATCGAGCTCCGCCTTTGCGGAGTCTCGTTCGAAGCAGCTTTGAATGCAGTTGCCAGTTTATCCGCGAGCCCTCGGCTGCAGCATTCATTCGCAGCTGCTCGTCGAAAGGATCGCTGTCGGACCACCCCGGGTATGCAGGAGCCGGAGTGTGCAACCAAGGCAATTTACACTGTTTGTTTGTGCGGTTCCTCTGATTTCGACAAAAGGATGATTGGATGACTCTGCGCGGTTCGCTCGCAGTTCTGGCGGTTTGTGTCGTTTTCTTTCCGAACACTGGCGTGGCCCAGAGTGCCGCGAAACCCGCCCAAGCAGAGCCTGGACGGGTCACTTCTGCGCCTCTCGTGAAGGACTCGGTGTTCGGGTACACCGATTTCAGCAAGGAGGCGGCGATCGAGCAGAAGTTCCTTGCGGTACCGAGCGCGAAGCTCGCTGGCGAGGAGTTGAAGACGCTGACTGCGGAGCCGCATATGGCTGCAACTCCGGAAGACAAGAAGACTGCTGACTATGTGGCGCAGAAGTTCAGGGCGGCGGGCCTGGAAACGGAGATCGTTCCCTACCGCGTGCTGATGAATCAGCCGAAGGTCGTGAAGGTGGAGGCGTTCGACGCGGCGGGAAAAACGCTGATGACGGGGCCGACGCGGGAGCATGTGCAGGGCGATCCTTACGATGACAATCCGAACGTAGTGATGCCGTTCAATGGGTCTTCGGGGTCGGGCGATGTGACCGGCGAGGTGGTGTACGCGAATTACGGACGGCTGGAGGATTTCGACGAACTGGAAAAGCAGCACATCGATCTGCACGGCAAGATTGTGATGGTGCGCTACGGCGCGAACTTCCGCGGGGTGAAGGTGTACATCGCTGAGAAGCGCGGAGCGGCGGGAGTGCTGATCTACAGCGATCCTCAGGACGATGGTTTTTTCAAGGGCGATCCATATCCGAACGGGCCGTGGAGGCCGGAGTCGGGCGTGCAGCGCGGCAGCGTGCAGTACCTGTTCAAGTATCCGGGCGATCCGGAGACTCCGGGTGTGGCGTCGACGGCGGATCTGCCGGACTCGGCGCGGGTGAATCCCGAGGGAAACCAGCCGCATATCATTTCGATTCCGCTGAGCTATGAGGATGCGGCTCCGATTTTGAAGGCGATGAAGGGGCCGAGTGTGCCGCAGGGATGGCAGGGCTCTCTTCCCTTCCGCTATCACCTCGGGGCGGGCGGAGTGAAGGCACACCTCGTTTCCCAGCAGGATTATCAGCGGCGGACAATCTGGGATGTGGTGGGAAAAATCAAAGGGACCGACGCGCCGGAGAGCTGGGTGGTGGTGGGGAACCATCGCGACGCGTGGGTGTTTGGCGCGGTGGACCCGAACAGCGGGACGGCAGCGATGCTGGAGGCGGTCCATGGGGTCGGCGCGCTGATCCACGAAGGGTGGAAGCCGAAGAGGACCATCGTCTTTTGCAGCTGGGATGCCGAAGAGGAAGGGCTGATCGGGTCAACGGAGTGGGTGGAGCAGCACGCCAAAGAGCTGACAAACGCGGTTGCGTACTTCAATACGGATGTGGCCGTGGGAGGTCCGGACTTTGGAGCGTCGGCGGTTCCATCGCTGAAGAACTTTATGCGCGAGGTGACGAAGGCGGTGCCGAGCCCGATGGGCGATACGGTGTACCAGGAGTGGCGCGCGAACCGGCATGGGTCGAATGAGCACCGCGCAAGCAATGCTCCACCGCAGCCGGGGGATGAAGTGCACGTGAGCGACCTGGGGTCGGGGTCCGACTTTACGCCGTTTTTGCAGCATGTAGGGGTGCCGTCGACGGATGTGGGGTCGGGCGGTCCGTATGGGGTCTACCACTCGGCTTTCGACAACTATGCGTGGTTCACCCAGAATGCCGATCCGCACTTTGTGTATCTGCAGCAGATGGCCCGGGTGCTGGGGGTGGAGACGCTGCGTATGGCCGATACGGACGTGCTGCCGTATGACTATGAGGCGTATGCGCGCGAGGTGAAGGCATATATCGAGTCGGCGAAGCGGAAGGCGGGGGATGCAGGGCTTTCTGGGCTGGATTTTGGGGCGGCTCTTGCCGCTGTAGCGAAATTTGCCACGGCAGCGGAACATGCGCACAAGCTGCAGTTGAACCCGACGGGGGACTTGGCGCAGCTGAACGCGACCCTTCGGGCGGCGGAAACGGCACTCGTATCGCAGGCTGGGTTGCCGAACCGGCCCTGGTATAAGCACACGATTTATGCTCCGGGGGAATATACGGGGTATGCGGCGGTTGTCATACCAGGGGTGAATGAGGCGATTGAGGCCAAGGACGCCCAGAGGGCTTCTGCACAGCTTGGAGTGTTGACGCAATGCCTGGAGCGGGCGGCGCAAACGCTTGAATCTGCTCACTGACACGGCATGTGGGGCGTCTCACAGTTGGGCCGGCTTTGGGTTGATGGAATGTGATTTAAATCACGTAAGTTAGTCAGTAGATTGTCACGGCCATTGATTTGTCCCATGGGCACTCGTATCGTTAAGGCTAGAGATATGAAGAAGTCATCCAATTCGGTGCGGATCGGCGTTGCGGTCGCGATCATCCTTGGGACGATCGGGTGGCTGGCGTTTACCTCGTACGGCGCCAACAAGAGCTATTACGTCACGGTCCCCGAACTGGTGAAGATGGGCGACAAGGCGTATGTGAGCAATCTGCGGGTTGAAGGTTTTGTGGAACCCGGCTCGATTCAAACGGAGGGGCCGCACGTCACGTTCGTTCTGAACGAGTTTGAGAGCCACAATGCGAGTGCTCCCAAGGGCCGGAAGCTGACGGTTATCTATAAAGGGCAGGAGCCGCCGCCGGACACCTTCAAGGATGATGCACAGGCTTTGGCAATGGGGACGATCGGACGCGATGGGGTGTTCCACGCGACGGCATTGCAGGCGAAGTGCGCCAGCAAGTATGCGCCGGCTCAACCGGGTGGAAAGCCCGGGATGACGCCGCCACAGAAGCAGGCGGCGCCCGCGAGCAATTCTCGCGCGAATGCGGCACCGGCTGCGGCTGGCAAGGAGACGGCTGGGATCGCCAGCAACTAATTAATGACCGCGCAAGCTACGGAGGCCGACCGTTCTACCGTTTGCGCCCGGGTCGAAAATGTTTCCAAGTTATTTGGTTCGTTTGCTGCTCTGAGGCAGGTGTCTGTCGATCTGGAGCGCGGGAAGTGCTACGTCCTGATCGGAGAAAACGGCGCCGGCAAATCTACCTTGTTGAGAGTATTGGCAGGACTGCTGCGGCCGACCGGCGGCAAGGTCACGGTTTTTGGCGAAGGCGAGCCGCACGACGTGCGAGATCGCATCGGGTACATGAGCCATGCGCCGATGCTCTACGACGAGTTCACCGGACAGGAGAACCTGACATATTTCGCGAGCCTGTATCCAGGGCGGAAGTGCCTGGATCCGGCGGATGCTCTGCGGCAGGTGGGCCTCGATCCAGGTTTGAGCCGGCCGCTGGGGCAGTATTCGCAGGGGATGCGGCAGAGGACTTCGCTGGCCCGCGTTCTGATGTCAGTGCCGGAACTGCTGCTGCTGGATGAGCCTTTCTCGAACATGGATATCGAGTCGACTCGGCAGATGGTGGAGTTGCTGGCGGGGTTCCGTCACTCGAGCCGGACCATTGTGATTACAACGCACCAGCGGGAACATGCTGCGCCGATTGCGGACTGGGTACTGCGCCTGAAAGCCGGGCGCGTGGCGGAGTGTGTGCCGGGGAGCCCGTCGCTATGAAGACCAATGGCGCGCGGTTTCTTGAGTCGCTGGCGATCCCGTTCGAGCTGCGTGAGTACGAGGTTGACCCCGAGGATCTGTCGGCGATCACGGTGGCGAAGAAGATTGGGATGCCCCCGGAGCAGGTGTTCAAGACCTTGCTGACTACCGGGGTCCCCAGCGACAGGTCTTCGTCGCGGGGGTGGTCGTCGGCCGGTCCGAATATCTACCGATTTGCTGTGATACCCGGCGATGCGGAACTCGATTTCAAGAAGCTAGCCCGGGCGGCGGGACTGCGAAAAGCGGAGATGGTTCCTCTCAAGGACGTGCAGCCGTTGACGGGCTACATTCGCGGCGGAGTCACTCTCTTCGGATCGAGAAAACCCTATCCCGTCTACATTGATGAGACCGCGATTCTGTTCGATCTGATCAGCGTGTCGGCTGGAACGCGGGGAACGCAACTGATACTGAAGCCGCAGGACTACCTTCGAGCGGCGCAGGCGCTTGACGTTGAGGTTCAGGCCGCCGATCTGATCAAGGACGGTCCAAGGCTCACCGCGCAGGGACACACAGCATGAACTCCGTCTTCTGGACACATCTCGTCAAAGACCTGCGGATCGAGTGGCGGTCTCTCGACGCCATTGTGTCGATGCTGTTTTTTGCGGGACTCGTGGTGGTGCTGTTCTCGCTGGCATTCGATCCGCGTGCGGCGGTTTCGCAGGGCATAGCGGGCGGCGTTTTGTGCGTAGCGACGATGTTTGCTTCGGTTTCGGCGCTGAACCAGGCGTGGGCGCGGGAGATTCGGCACCAGGTGATGGATGCGCAGCGGATGACGCCGAGCTCGGGCGCGCAGCTCTACTTTGCGAAGGTGCTGGTGAACTTCATCTTCGTAACCGTGGTGCAGATTGCCCTGGCTCCCTTCTTTTTTGTCATGTACAACCTGCACATTGCGGGGCCGGCGTGGATTTTGGCGCTGATTTTGCCGCTGGGGACGTGGGCCCTGGTGTCGAATGGCGTGTTCTTTGCGGCGTTGTCGATCAGGAGCAGGAATCGCGAGCTGCTGCTTTCGCTGATTTTGTTTCCCATTTTTATTCCGGCGCTGTTGGGGATGGTGCAGGCGACTACGGCGGTGCTGACGGCAGAGAACGACCCGTGGCTGTGGATCAAGATGCTGACGGGGTACGACATTATTTTTACAACCGTGAGTTTGCTGCTGTTTGATGTGGTGTTTCATGCGGAGTGAAGGCTTCAATATCCGGACCTTCGAGGCTGGACATTAACGGTTGACGTTCATAACGATATTCGTTAACAATCATGATCAAGAGCTTCAGTGACCGGGACACGCAAGAACTCTGGGAGACTGGCAAGAGCCGCCGCCTTCCGGCGACCATTCGAAGAACGGCCCTCAAAAAGCTCGCAATTCTGAACTGGGCCACGGATTTGCACGATCTGCGTGTTCCCGCTGGCAATCGGCTCGAGGCGCTACAGGCAGATCGAAGGGGGCAGCACAGTATCCGAATCAACGAGCGTTATCGGCTGTGTTTTGCCTGGCGGAATAGCGATGCTTTTGAAGTTGAGATCGTGGATTATCACTAGGAGGCGCGATGGATAAGATCCCCTATGCATTCTCGATTCATCCCGGCGAGATTCTTCTGACGGAGTTCATGGAACCGCTGAGATTGACGGCTTACCGACTAGCGAAGGATCTGCACATCTCGATTCCACGCGTCAACGATCTGGTGCGAGGCAAGCGCGGCATTACTGCCGACACTGCTTTGCGATTGAGTCGGTATTTTGGCAACTCCGCCCAGTTCTGGATTGGGTTGCAGAGCGGACACGATCTTTGGGTCGCTTCAAGATCTAAGGCGTGGAACAAAGTTAAACCGCGGGAAAAGGCGGCGTAATGAGACTCCTACCGCTCACGGAGATGTCGCCGATCGTTGGATGGAGACCGGCTACTCACCACAGGCGTAAACTGACGTAAACGCACAGGAATTGGTATGAAAAAAGCTTTACTCACTTTCTTCCCTTTGATCACGATTTTGTTGATGATCTGGGGCTTCTACCAGGCGATCTATGTGGCGCCGGATGATGCGCTGCAGGGCTACGTCTTCCGCATCATTTACTACCATGTGCCTTCAGCTTCAGTAGCTTTCGCATTCTTTGCCGTCAGTCTGCTGGGGTCGATTGGATACCTGGCGTTTCGGCGGAGCAATCCCAACCGGGCGCAGATAGCGGATGCCTGGGCGCTCGCGGGTGCTGAGGTCGGCGTCATTTTCAATACGGTTGTGCTGACGACGGGCCCGCTGTGGGGACGGCGCGCATGGGGCATCTGGTGGACCTGGGATGCGCGGCTGACGACGACGCTGGTGCTGTGGCTGATTTACGTGAGCTATTTATTGCTGCGACGGTTTGCGGCGGGCCCGCAGATGCAGACGCTGGCCGCGGTACTGGGTATCTTCGGCGCGCTGGACGTGCCGATTGTCTACATGTCGAACCGGTGGTGGCGGACGCAGCACCCAGCGCCGGTGTTCGGCGGCGACGAGGGATCAGGCATGAAGGATCCGACGATGGTGCACGCATTCCTGTGGAACATGCTGGCGTGGTTCTGCTGGGGGATGCTCGTATTGTTTATCCGCTACCACGTTGAACGAAGGCATCAGCAATATGCCGCGTTGGAAGCGGAAGAAGCGCTGGCGAGCGCGGACTAAGACGGCCTCATCTATAGGAGAGGGTTATGGATCAACGGGACATTCTCGATCATCAGTTTGTGGCCGCGGCATACATTGTGACGTGGGCAATTCAGCTTGGGTACCTGGCGTGGCTCGGGTGGAAGTGGCGCAGTGAGAAGCGGAATGCAGAGCGCAGATCGCGGGAGACAAGCAGGTAAGTCCTTCGTTCCCAGGTCTCAGAATCGAGACCCTGGGGCACCCAGTGACAAGAGTTATTGCCGGTTGCCGTAAACTTTGAGTGAGGATTCAGCAATGTTAGTCGTCATGAAGGCGCAGGCCACGGAAGAGCAGATCAAGGCTGTCTGCGACCATATCGAGTTTCTGGGATACCGCCCGCATCCGATGCCGGGCGCCCAGCGTACAGCCATTGGAATTACAGGAAACCAGGGCGAAGCAAACCGCGGCAACCTGGAAGAGATGCCAGGTGTCGCCGAAGTCATCAAGGTATCGAAGCCCTACAAACTGGCCAGCCGCGACGTAAAAGAAGAGAACACTGTCATCCGGTTTGCGGGAACCGATGCGGCGATCGGCGGAGAAAACCTGGCGATTGTGGCGGGGCCTTGTTCCATTGAGAGTCGCGAGCAGGCCTTTGCGATCGCCGAGCAGGTGGCGGCTGCGGGCGCGCAGTTCTTCCGCGGTGGCGCATACAAACCGCGAACCTCCCCGTATGCATTCCAGGGATTGGGCCTCGATGCGCTGAAAATCATGGCGGAGATTCGCGACCGCTTCGGGCTGCGAATCATCACCGAGGCAATGGACAACGAGACGCTGGATCTTGTTGCGGAGTGGGCTGACGTGGTGCAGATCGGCGCGCGCAACATGCAGAATTTCTCGCTCCTCAAACATGCAGGACGACTACGGATGCCGGTGCTGCTGAAGCGAGGCATGAGCGCCACACTCGACGAGTTCCTGATGGCGGCCGAGTACATCATGAGCGAGGGGAACTACGATGTGATCCTGTGCGAGCGCGGCGTGAGGACGTTTGCGGATCATACTCGCAATACTCTTGACCTGAGCATCGTTCCCGCAGTGCAGAAGCTGAGCCATCTGCCGATTTTGGTTGATCCCAGCCATGGAACGGGCAAGCGCGACAAGGTGTTGCCGATGGCCCGCGCGGCGGCGGCCGTTGGAGCCGATGGAATTCTCGTAGAGGTGCACCACCAGCCGGAGAAGGCGTTGTCCGATGGACCGCAGTCGATATATCCGGAGCAGTTTGCGCAGATGATGAACGAGATTGAGCAGATTGCACCGATTGTGAATCGCAGGCTGCAGCGCGGGATTCGTGTTGAAACCACGGCGAAATAGGATGTCGCAAAAATTAGGAGCGATCGCGGGGTCGTATCCCAGGTCTCAAAATAGAGCCCCTTCGGCGGGCTCAGGGCAGGCTCTGCGGCACCCGGGTTTTGTGAGAGGCGGGTTTGTTGCCGCTGCATGTGCAGGCGTTATTTCGCTTGCGGCCTGCAGGGCGCATGACTTTCCCCAATATGACGCGAACTATCGCGAATATGCCTATGTGACGAACTCGGGCAGCGGCACCGTGTCAGTCTACGACGTCGTGAATGTGCGCGTGGATCGCGAGATCCAGGTAGGGCAGAATCCCACAGCGGTGGCCGCGAATCCAGCGCGCAATGAAGTGTACGTGGTGAACACGGGCACGCCGAATGGGCAGGGCTCCGTCGCAGTAATCAATGCGGAGAACAACTCCGTTGCGGGAACGATTCCGGTGCACAAGATGCCGGTGGCGATTGCGCTCGACCCGAACGGGAATACTGCATACGTCGTGAATTCGGGATCGAACAGTATCTCGGTGCTTGATCTGAAAGCACATCGCGAGGTGACGCAGATCGGGGTGGGTGAAGACCCGGCAGCTGCGCGCGTGGCGCCAGATGGCAAGACTCTTGTGGTCGCGAACCGCGGCGGAAATTCTGTGACGGTGGTGGACACGGGCGCACGCAACATTCGGGCCGTGTTTGAAGGATGCCCAGGCGCGACGGATGTCGTGATTCTGCCGGATTCATCGAAGGCGTTTGCGGCATGCGGCGGCGGACACCAGGTGATGGCGATGCAACTGGCTCACCAAGCAAGACCAGATGGAAGGCCGGCGACGCCAGATCGGCTTGAGTCGCTGCTTGATGTGGGGCGGGCTCCTATACATCTTGCGTTAAAGCCGGATGGCGGCGAGATGTTTGTGTCCAATTCGCTGTCGAATTCGATCTCGGAAGTTGTCACGAGCACGGGTGATGTGGGCGGCGCGTACCTGATGGGTGCGGGGCCGGTTCGCGGGCTCGTCTCAGCGGATAATTCCCTGCTTTACGTGGGCAATCTGCACTCCCAGGAATTGATGGTGTACTCGATCGATGATGGCAAGCGGATCGGCGCTATTCATGTGGGCGACGGGCCATCGGCGATGGCGTTTTCGAGCGCCGGCCATTTGCTGTTTGTAGTGGATGCGCGGTCCGGAGATGTAGCCGTGGTGCGGACGCAGAGCAAGACTCCCGCGATGTTCACGATGCTGCCTGCAGGACGCGGGCCGAATGCAATCGCGGTGAAGGCGTTCCGGGTTTCGTAGATCGCTTTGACGGGTGCCCCGGCAGTTGTGTTCGGACCGGTGACAAAAGGCTCGATAGTTGAATTGTCTTTGCCTTTGAGTGCTCGCACTTCAGGCCACTTCAAATGACTGTGACGCCTCTGATTCGGTCGCTGTATTCGCCATAGAACATGGCCGGGTTTTTCGAGCAGCAAGAGGTGTGCAGCCTCTACGCCTGTTTACTGATTGGCAATTTCCGGATAGTCCACGACCCGCCCGGAACCCTCTGGAAGACTCCTCAGACGGGCATTTGGGCCGCCTCCACAAGAGAAACGTGCGGCGGTTAGTATTAGCTTGAGGAATTAGTTAGATGAGCGTGCAGAGGCATTCAGAAGGAACTGAGACACGAAACTCAGAGTATTCCGCCCAGATTTCGGAAGCTGGCTTGCAAGTCCTTCGGAGCATGATTGGGAATCGTTTTCATAGTATCTATGCTCCCTGCCTCCAAGTGGCTAGCGCACACCTTACGGCTCCGAGCTTCTCCATCCTTGTTTTCGACAAAATCACTCGAAATTGGTCAAACCAGTACGTAGTCATCCGCTCCAATCGGTATGAGTCTCCTGTGACACTCACTGACTACTGGCAGATGCTCGTATCGTGCGAGGACAAGCCGGATCAAATCGATGTTGACTCCACAGGCGCGGTCGTGGCCCCATGCACGATCAAGTACTATCAAGCGACGCCAGTCACCAAGATCGAGATCTATGAGTTTGAATGGTCGGATGAACTCAACCAAGTGCGAGAAACGGTCAGATACGATCAAGCGATCAGATTTGAGCAAGAGAGCGGGAAGGCATTTTGCATCGCATGTCAGCTAAACGGCCCCGGCATTGCGACCGAAGTTCACATCTCTGAAGATGAAGCCACGATTGGCCAGTTTCTGGAGGGTTCTCGATTGCGCGTATGTCTGACACAGAGCTGAACGGATTGGCATGCGCCATGGCTTTATGCCCGAGACTTTTCTATCTCAATCACGATGAGTATGGGATTGCGGCCGAGTACACCGCCAACTCTGACATAACCAGATTTGGTGCAAAACGGAAGCCCTGTACAGAAATCAGTTCATCGAAGAAATCGCAGTCTTGATCGCCCACCCGAGGTCACCCGAGATTCCATAGAACTCAGCCTTATGAATCAACCCGTCCAAGAAGCTATCGAGCGTCCACTCTTTGTTTCGGGCAAACTCACGGATGCGTCCATATACCTGATGCTGCAATTCGTTGAAACCTATCAAGTGCGAAAGGCTACCTGGCTGATTGTCCACCGGGTAGTAGCCACGAGCCGACACTGTGAGGTTTGCACCAAGGTCGACCATCCATTTCAGCTCCTGATTCGGCGCTCGCCCCTGAAGCGCATCCATAACGTCGCGTCTTGTCATTCGTCATTCCTACTTCCAAATCAGCCACCACCCGAGAACAACTCACTCCAGCCATGCAATCGCTTCCTCGGACCAGTGATGATCTGAGCAGTCCCAGCAATCCGGTGCAGTATTCGGTAAGTTCGGAGAACCCGTTCGGCAACGGCCCTGCTTCTCTGCGAAATTGAGTGTGTCATGGGGATAGCCGTTGATTGGCAAGGCGCACTTGATTCCATCGGCCCGACCAGACAATCGAAAGAGACGATACGCGCTCACAGTCCGAAACGTTCGCAACGTTGTAGATATGCAATGCGTCGAGGATCATGTTCTCAGAGCGATTCAGGTCCAATGCATAGAAGTAGCCTGTTTCCCCATCATCCTCGAAGGATGCGCTATGCGGATGGGTAAGAGAATCACTTCCAAAGTACGTTCGATCGCCCGGCTTGAAGGTCTGTTGTGGCACCGAACCATTTTCTCAGAAGAAGCAGTTTTCGCGTTGAAATCGAGGCTGTACCTGAATCACCGTCAATACGGAAACAATCCGAGAGGGGTGAAAGAAAGTTCCGTGTCGCTCACCAGTCACCAACGATCCCGAAAGCAGGAATTCTGAGGTACTCGCGATGCGATAATCAGCTTCGACCATATGCCACTTCGGACCAACAAAACGAAGCGTGCAGTAGAGATAATTGGATTCACGCTCGGAACGATTCTTCTCTGGATATGCAGCGCGTTTGTACTGTGGTGGGCTTATGATTTCGGACCGTTATGCAAAGGTGGCGCCTTCGAGAGAACAACAGCGATCCGATGGGTAGAAGAATTCGGTGCTCTCATCGCCTTGGCGCTCGTGGGAGTCTGGGCAATCCAGTGGAAACGGTTGACCCGATCGAAGATTCGTACTGCCTGGGCAATATGCTGGCAATCGGCGGCATTGCTGAGCGTCTATGCCGCGTTCATCATCCTCCGGCGTGAAACTTGGTCGCTGTCAAAGGGAGCAAATGACTGGGCCATGTTTTTCGGTTCGCTGAATGCTCGCTTCTTTTCAGAAGTGGGTCCGCTCATTTTCCTGCTGATGGTCGTCCCAATCTTGTCGGTACTCTCCGCTTTGTTGTTCTCTTTGCAGAGGAGCGTTAACGCCGCGAACTCGCCACAAGGATCGTAGCTTTCCTATGACCGCCCATCCGTCAATTACTCTTTAAGCAACATTTGGGGTGCGGTATTGAACCTATTGACCTTCCCTTGCCCACAAAATCTTTGTGTTGCACATAGAATCAGCCGAAAAACTCGGTATTTAGGCAAAGCCGGGGCACCCAGCGTACTTACTTCCCTGTCTGGATTTTCTTCTGGCCGTCGGGTCTAGGGACGAAGATGTCCTGCCAGGCGAGGGCGCATTCTTTCACCATCTGGAGCGGGTACTCGAGGCGGCCGACGTTGGCGTCGGTGTTGTTGGTGCCGAAGGAAAATTTTGCGCCGGCGACCTTGGCTTGTTTGATGAAGGACGCGCTGGGGATCTTGTAGCGATTGTTGATTTCGATGGCTACGTTGTTTTCAATGGCGGCGGCGATGACCTTGTGGCGGCGTTCGGGGGTCCAAAGGGTTTCGTAGTCGGGCGCGATCTGGGTGGGGAGAAATGTGGGGTTGGCGTAGATGTCGATGGGCTCGCGCATGACGCCGAGGATGCGATCGACCAACATGTCCATGAAGGCCTGCGCGTCAGGGATCGTGCCGACTTCGTCGTCAATCCAGAGGCGCATGCGTTTGCCGTGGTTATCGGTGAAGGTCATGGCATCGGTGAAGACGTAGTCGAAGCGGGCGATGGATTCGGGCGAAACGAGCGTCCTCCACTCGCGACCTTCTGCCTGCAGGGCGACGAAACAGGGCTGGCCCTGCATGCCGTCGAGGTATTGCCGCACGCTGTCGTCGCTGTGCACGGGAAAGCCCTGCCCGCAATTGATGGCGATGCCGTAGTTGATGCCGAGACGGCGCGAGTTCTCGAGCGCCTGATCGAGGGTGAGGCCACCTTTGAGGTGCACGTGATAGTCCACCACGGGATAGTTGTCCGTGCCGAGACGGATGACCTCGCGGTAAAGATCGTCGACGATGGGGCGATCACTTGGTTGCGAGGCCGGAAGCGGCTCGGCCGTGTCTGGCAGCGGGCGCACGCGAATGTTTGTGAAGTGGGTGGTGCTACCCGGATCGTGTCCCTGAAGCGCAAAGGTTCCATGTTTCAGGACGCGTTGAAATTTTGGATCGGCCTGGTAAGGCTGGTCGGGCTCGATGTAGTCAACGACGAGCGTGTCATTGATGCGGGTTTGCACGCGTTTGCCGCGGACCAGAATCGACAGCTTGAACCATTCGTCGTTTTTGGCGAAGGTTTTGTAGACGTTGCGGACACCGTAGAGCGAGCCGGTCTTTTTGCGCTCGACGTATCCGGTGGCCGGCGCTCCGGATTGTTGTTCGTTGTTTTCAACCTGGACTTCGAAGCCCGCCGAAGGAAAGCCTGAGGGCTGAAACGCGGTATGGAAATAGACGCCGGAGTTGGAACCGGGCGTGGTCTTGATTTCGAGGGCGAGTTCGAAATTCCGGAAGTCGGCGCCCTGGAAGGGTCCGGTGTAGAAGAGATGGGAACGATCGCCGTGCGCCACGATCTGGCCATCAACGACCTTGAATGAGCCCTGATGCTCGCTGGGCTTCCAGCCGTTGAGAGTTTTGCCGTCGAAGAGCGGGGTCCAGGCGCTGGTGTCACTGGGGTCTTGCGCCCAGCAGGAAGTGGCTGCGGGTGCCGTGAGCAACATGGCAAGAATTTTGCGGCGGGTGAGTTCGGGCATGGGTCTCCGGAGGTGCTACGGGTGAACGGATCATTCTAGATGGTTCGCGAGGGATGCTCCAGCACCGTTCGTCACGCGATGCTACCCGCTGATCCCTATCGATTCTCTGCGCTGGGTGAGGGACCAGCAGATCAGTTTGCAGGTGCGCTAGTCTGGGAGACACCAAATTGCATTGAGGCGGGTACAGACGTGGAGAGAGCCGAAATCGAGACGCTTCTCAAGATGGACATTCTGATTAAGGTGGTAGCTCAGGCTGCGGACGCTGCGGAACGCGGACAGCTGGAGATGGCTGAGAAAGGTTTCGCGAGCCTGAACAGAATTGCAGAGGCAGAGAGTGCGACTCTTCTAAGGCATGTGAAGCCCTTGGCCCTTCTCGGCCTTGGCCTCGTCCGCACCAAGAAAGGAGATCAGGAGCAGTCGCGGGCATTTCGAGACCAGGCAGTGAGGGCGATCGATGAGGAATGCAAGAATGTGCCGATTGCGAACTACCACTATTTCATGGCGCTTGAGTTTTACCGTCAGCAGGATTATCGCAACGCGCTTACGTTCTGGGAGCTCGCGCTGCAACATGCAAAGCCCGAGACGGATGCGATGCTGGTGGCGGAGATGCTGCAGAAGATGGGTGAGTGTTACAGCCGAATGGGGCTGGGCGAATATGCGGCTATTCCTCTGCGCGCAGCGCTGAAGATTCTGGATAAGGTTCCTGAGCATCCCTGGCGGTCGGCGACCTTGCTGACACTTGGAAATGCGGTGCGCAAGACGCAGCCTGCAGAGGCGGAGGCATGCTTTCGCGAGGCTGCAGAGATGCATGCAGCGAAACTCGAGTACCAGTCGGCTGCACCGGCCTGGGTGAATCTGGGGATTCTTTGCGCGGAACAAGGCCGCTACGATGAGTCGCTGGAGTTTTACGCGAAGGTCCTGCGGGTGCGCGAAAACAACGCCGCGACGCCTCCGGAGCGGATTGCTCTGCTGCATAACAACATTGCAGGATGCTATCGACGGATGAAGAAGTTTGATGAGGCACTCGCTTCTGTGGACAGGTCGATTGATCTCTTCCCTGCTTCCGATGCGCAGCGTGCCTATGCTTACTCGACGAAGGCGATGACGCTGCGCGATGCGGGGCGAGACGAAGAGGCTGTGACCTGGTTCAAGAATGCAATTGCGGAGCGGAAGAAGCAGGCGAGCCCGAGCTTTGAAGCTTATCTTGACGATTTGCAGGGGCTGATTGATGCCTTGAAGCGGCTCGGGCGTGAGGGCGAGTTGACGCCTGTCGAAGAGGAGCTTGCGAGGGTCCGGCAGGATCGCGAATCTGTTCAGTCAGCCGATGGCGGCGGGGATCGAGTGGCGTTTGCGGGAGGCACGGTGCTTGTGGAGGTTCCGAATCAGAGCCATGCGGATCCGCGCACGAACGTGGAGATTCGCAATCTTGTTTATGGGCTGGCGGGAGCACTGGCTGAATCGGGAATTGGGCGGATCAGCGGGCACATCACGTCACCGGACACGCGAACGCTGATCTTTACGGGAGAGGATGCTGGCCGCGTGTTTGAATTTCTCAGCCCGCAGATTTCTTCCGATCCGTTCTTCAGCGGAGCGCGCGTTGTGGTGCGACAGGGAGAGCGGAGTCGCGAGATGGTGCTGCCGACGAGAGGTACGGCCGTGAATTGAGGACGGATGGGCCTACATAAACCCACATCTTAAAAGGGAGATGTGGGGCACCCTAATTTGAGAGGACGTGAGATGTGGGCCAGCCGCCATGGGTCTCCGCTGAGCTATCGTGAACCGATCATTCTGACATTTGAGATTGGAACGGCAGGACGTCGATCGTCGCTAGAAAGGATATGAGAGCGAAAAGACCCAAGAAATCCAGACTGCCGTTATCATTGCGCCGACAGCGCATAGATTCCGAGACCGGACGAACCACACCAGAGCTGCGATGAATCCCATCGTCGCAGCAGCTTCTGCACAATTCTCATAGGTCATATCCGTCAAGGATCTTTTCTGAAGTTCGGTCAGATGCGTGACCGCCCACAATGCAGCCATTCCAGCGAGCGATGTGAACAGGAGAGCAAGCCAAGCTGACGGTCGCTTCCTCTCGCGCTTGCAAAATGTAAGAAACGGAACCCATATGGTTGCGAGCGCTGCTAAAGGAATAATCAGGGCCACCTTCAGTCCAAACTCACTGCGGGTAACAGGGATCTTGGGAAAGATCCAGATTGCGACGCCACTAATCACCAAGCCGAAAACTGCCCTGAAGAACGCCTTCAGCGCCCCTACTCTCGGCTGCGAAGAACTTAACACCTCGGAAGAGTTTTCACTCATTTCAGGTAGACCCACCCGTAGTGGTAAAACGAACCATCATGTTTTACCGCGAACCCGGAATCCCTTGATACGGGCTCACCCAGATCACGGCCGCGAGCAGCGCCATAACGACGACGTAGTAGATAAGGGTTCGCCAGTCTTCGCGTTTGGGCTTGTCTTTGGTGAACAGGCGGTAGACGGTTCCCGCCGCGATCAGCAGAAACATTCCTTGGCGGGCAACCACGCCGAGCGTAATGGCTGCAACCAGCAGCGCCACTCGTTCGTTCTTCCCGAGCGACTCAACTGCCTTGCCACCATCCAGCTGCCAGACGGGAATGAGATTCAGCAGGTTGATGACCGCTCCAGTATGTGCCAGAGCAACCCAAAGCATGTTGCCCGTCGAGGTATAAATCCAAAGGCACGCCGCCGCAGCCATCCAGCCAGCGAGCGGGCCAGCAAGACTGATCTCCGCGATCTGTCGCTTTGTGACACCCAGCGCGTCCCACTTGACATACGCACCGAGCCCGGGGAGGAAGACCGGCATCTCGGCCGGGAGACCGCGACGTCGGATGTCGACATAGTGGCCAAGTTCGTGAATGAGGATGCTGACGGCGAAACCCGCGCCAAACTTCCAGCCCCAGAACGTTACATAAACAGCGATGAACGAGAAGAAGCTGAAAAGAAACTTCAGCTTGAAAACCGTCAGCAGCAGCCCCTTGCTCTTGGCCAAGATGATGGCGAGCGGAGCCAGCGGTCCAAGGCGTTTCGCCCATACGTGGCTTGGCTTCGGAGGCGCGCTGAGGGATTCGTCATGGGCCTGATGCAGCGCCGCCATCTTCTCGCGGACCCACTCGGCTTGCTTCACATCTGGCGGCAGCAGTGTGAGTGCGCGATTCCACACTTCGCGCGCTTCTGCGAAGCGATTCTGCGCCTCAAGTCGTTTCGCCTCGGCTGACAACCGCGCCAGGTCCGCGCCATGCACGAGCACGTGGCACTCCGGGCAGGCCAGTGCGGCCAGGGGCAGTTCATGGCCGCAGTCAGGACAATGAGAGATCAGGCCAGCATTCCACGCAGTAGTTTCCATCAGGAGATGGCTCTATCTCCCGCAAGTGCGTATGGACCGTCTACTACGAGAGGCTTCGCCTTGGTCGAGCGGAATGCAATGCTGAGGCCGACGAACAGGATGACCAGGCCAATGAGTCCCGAGCCGGGTGATGCCAGTTCCATGAATGGAGAAGCAATGCCATAGAGCAACAGCATAAGGATCGGGTGGCCTGAACTGCTGTCATGCGCCGCCCCTTGCGTAGAACTGCTGTCTGAGTTTGTCTCTGCGGTTTGCGGCGAAGCGTCGCTCTGCGTCTGCGCTGCCGGGTCGTGCCGATGCGAGACGAGGTAGGAGACGCCTACAGGAATAGCCGCCATCGAAATAGCAAAGTACGTCAGTAGCACGGCCGTCACTTGATAGCGCGTACCGCCGATTCCCCTGGATCCGGTCATCATGGCCTTGGCGACGAGCCAGCCGACTGCCAGAGCCAGGTAGCCGATGGTCATGTTGGTGACGATCTCAACGGTGGAGTAGAGCGCCAGTCCGGCGAGCGCTCCACCGACTCCAAAGAGTGCCGCCCGCGCAAACGCTACGTGGCTGTCGGTGGGCTGTCCTGCTTTGGCCTGTCCTGCGCAGGTTGCACACGCCATTTGAGCATTTACGCGGTAGTACTGGCCGGTCAAGGAACTGCCACAAATGCCACACCGATCGCTGCCGGGTGTACCAGTGTATTCAGCTTTGGAAAACTGCGGAGTTTCCGCATTCGTGGAAGGCGCAAGAATGCTGCTCTGTGTATCCTGCGATTCGAACATGGACAGGTTCCTTGAATTGAGAATGGGTTGCTCGCAACAATATCACAGCTTTTAGAGCGGCTGTTATCCCTAATTTGTGGGCAGATCCGAATTACCGGCGATCCGAGAACTTTCGCCTAATCTTCGCTTCCAATATATAATCGTCAAATGGATTTTCAGTTGGTAAGCAGCTATAAGCCTCGCGGGGACCAGCCTCGGGCTATCGAGGACCTAGTCGGCGGTCTTTCGGCGGGGGAGAAGCACCAGGTGCTGCTGGGAGTGACCGGATCAGGCAAGACTTTCACGATGGCCAAGATCATTGAGCAGTCGAACCGGCCGGCCCTGATCCTGGCCCACAACAAGACACTGGCGGCGCAGCTCTACCACGAGTTCAAGCAGTTCTTCCCCGGCAATGCGGTTGAATATTTTGTCAGCTACTACGACTACTACCAGCCGGAGGCCTACATTCCGGCGGGCGATCTGTATATCGAGAAGGAAGCGACGATCAACGAGGAGCTGGACAAGCTGCGGCTGTCGGCGACGCGGTCTCTGTTTGAGCGGAGGGACGCGATCATTGTGAGTTCGGTGAGCTGCATTTACGGCCTGGGTTCACCGGAGGCTTACTACGGGATGTTGCTGCTGCTGGAAAAGGGGCAGCACATCAGCCGGAAGGACATTACGCGGCGGCTGGTCGAGATTCTCTACGAGCGGAACGATGTTGACTTCAAGCGCGGGACGTTTCGGGTGCGGGGCGACATCATCGAGGTGTATCCCACGTATGACGAATTGGCGTATCGGATTGAGCTCTTCGGGGATGAAATTGAATCGCTGTCGCAGATCGATCCGCTGTTTGGCACGGTGAAGCAGAAGTATTCGCGGCTGCCGATTTATCCGAAGTCGCACTACGTGGTGCAGCCGGAGCGGAAGTCGCAGGCGATTGACTCGATTGTTGCGGAGCTGAGTGAGTGGGTGGGGCAGCTTGAGGCCGAGGGGCGGATGGTGGAGGCGCAGCGCGTTCACCAGAGGACGCGGTTCGACCTGGAGATGATCAAGTCGATGGGGTATTGCCACGGGATCGAGAACTACTCGCGGCACTTCAGCGGACGGCTGCCGGGGGAGCCTCCGCCGACGCTGCTGGATTATTTTCCGCGGGATTTCATTTTGTTTGTGGACGAGAGCCACGCGACGATTCCGCAGGTGCATGGGATGTGGCATGGGGATCAGAGCCGGAAGCAGAACCTGGTGGACTATGGGTTTCGGCTGCCTTCGGCGCGGGATAATCGGCCGCTGAAGTTTGATGAGTTTGAGAATCGGATTCACCAGACGATTTATGTGTCGGCGACGCCGGGGCCGTATGAGCTGACGCGCGCGGCGGGTGTTGTTGTCGAGCAGGTGATCAGGCCTACCGGGCTGGTCGATCCGGAAGTGGAGATCAGGCCGGTGAAGGGGCAGATCGACGATCTGCTGGCGGAGATTCGGGACCGGGCGAAGCGGGGCGAGCGC